>Ga0209502_10000279_pt1 | contig 57527 bp, 91 predicted proteins | sample ArcticOcean_MG_C_10_FD_187442 | JGI IMG/M metagenome (GOLD analysis project Ga0209502, IMG submission 187442) | Marine microbial communities from western Arctic Ocean - ArcticOcean_MG_CB11_90 (SPAdes) (version 2) | ecosystem: Environmental > Aquatic > Marine > Oceanic | place: Arctic Ocean... | reverse complement strand
AGTCGCCATCTTGTGTTATTGATAGTATATTATTATCACCAGTAATCGGTGCACCGGTAATCCCTCCAACAGCATTGTTGTCTCCGTCTTGATCTACAACAAAAGTATTGTCATCACCATTTGCTTCCATACCAGCCGCATTGTAGTTGCCGTCTTGTGTAATTGTACCAGTGTTATCGTAATCACCGCCGTTACCAAACTCTAAATTTGCTGAGTTGTTGTTACCATTTTGTGTAATGGTTGTCGAACAGTTGTTGCCGTGACAGTCTGACACAGCATAGTTAGTATTACCTGTTTGTGTAATTGTCTGCTGTCCATTGCCAGCACTCATATACACTCCTATATCATTGTTATCGCCTGTTTGTGTAAACGTTGTGCTTGTGTTATTACCGGAGATTGTGGCTTTAGTGGTGTTACCAGTAAGTGAACTAATAACATTATTCTCACCATCTTGAACAATAGTCATGTCAATGTTATTACCAGCCTGGTTGATGTAAATCTCGTTAGCCATACAAGTCTGCGCCGCAAAGTACATTACTAATATTAATATTCCTAAGTGTGTTCCTGTTATTTTATTTTTGAATGATATCAATTTCGTTGCTCCCGTCACCTAGTTGAAATTCTCTAAATTCAAAATCTGATTGTTGTAGATTAATGTTATAACCATTTTGTTGATCTAATAATAGTTCAACTGTCATGCCTGTGCCACTGTCTCTTTTAAATAACCAACTTGGTGTTTGGTTGTAAATTTCAATTCCTGTTACTGGATCTTTTCCGTAAGTAAGTTTTCCAGACTTTTGATTCAATGCTCCACTTAACACCATTGCTAACATTTCGTTAAGTTGATCAAGTACGTTTGCTAAAAAGTTTTGATCTAAATAGTTCATGTCTAAGCCTGTTTGCCAAATGTCTGTAGTTTGTTCATCTAGATAGTTAATATCCAATCCGTCAAATTCTAAATAATCAAATCCTAAAAAGTCTGCTAAGTCTTTGGCTCTTTCTATTTCTAGTTCTAGTTTAAGTGCTTTGGGCTTACGTATGATTAACAAGTTATCTATCAATCGTTCATTAATGTCAATAATAATCGGCTTCAAAGGGTTACTCTTAGGTGTGTCTACAACAGTTGCTTGGAACGCTTGATTAAGTATTACCGTGCCAATGTCTGATGTTACTTCAATTTCGCCTACCACGCATATACGCTTTACTCCAATTGCAGAACAACTTGGAAGTAAGACAATAGTTGAAGAACCAGTTTCGTCTACTGTCATAGTAAAGTCTGTTCCACGAACACCAATACTAGCTGTCGGTGTTGAAATCTTTATGTCTTGCCTGCTGTTTTTAGCAATTTGTCCTGAGGCGTAACGTATAGTTCCGAATGATGCTTTTAATGCTAGTTTACCTGTTGAAGTAACTGGATCATACACAAACTCATCAATTATTAGTTTACTGTTTTGTGTTACATCAACTCGAGTTTCATCTAGAAACTGAATAGCAGTCTTACCTTGGCCTGTCTTGATAGTGTCATAACTTACTACATCACTACCTTTTTGTGCTTTCAGTGATTCGCCAGCCTTTCTCTCAATAATAGTGTTACCAACTTGTTGAGTTACTGAACCAATACTATCAGCAGCAGCCCTCGCTGGAGAGATCACAATTATACATAAGAAAACCCAACGTAACAACATTAGTCAGTCTGCGTAATGTCTATAGTTGCATCGTTGCCAACAGTCGTTAAACTAATAGTTTTATCTTCAACCCCTGTTTGCGTAATGTTTACTATACTACCACCACCCTTCTGATTAAAAAGTAAACTATGTCCGTTAATATCACCAGCTCCTGACTGTGTAACGTTTACAGTATTAGCAACTCCACTTTCTACTGAGGATGCAGTGTTTGTAGTACCACCTATTCCTACTCCAGTAAGTGCAGTTGAACCATCGTTGCTTAAATCGTAATCCATGTCGCCATTTGCAGCTTCAAGGATAAAGATAAAAGTATCTTGGTTACTTGCGTTCGCAATATCAATAGTACCTACATAGTTAGCAGCATCGTTATTATCACCAATGGTTGCTGTTAGGTCAACTGAACTACCAGTTACATCAATACTTAAACTTACAGTTTCACAGTTGGTTCCACCAGTGCTATCACAGTCCAAATCAACTGTGTTGCTGTTACCAACTAGATTAATGTTACCCGTATATGTATTACCATTGATCTGAGTTTTGATTATATTAGTATCTCCTTGTTGTACCACGGAGAAGGTCATGTTGTTTCCTGCAAGGATCACTCCTTGTGTAGTTGTACCAAGTATGTTATTAGTACCATCTTGTGTTACGTCTAGATCTAGATCGTTACCTGACTGTTGAATGTATATGTCATTCGCGAACACCGGCAGAGTTCCTAATCCAAAACCAAACATTAAAAGACTACTTGCTAGTAGGGTCTTTATTTTCATTTTCGCTCCCTTGTCCAATCATAGTGGACAATTGTTTAATTTTCGGGTCATCATGCCAACACATGTCATCTTTATTACAATAGTAATCTGTTACGCCTGGAAATGCTAGTTTAAATTCCGGTTCTGGTAATTTAATTATTGCATCACTGCGTTGATCTACTGTAGGTTTTGATGTCGGTATTGTCATCTCTACTTCTACGTTCTCTTTCACGAAGTCCCAAAGTTTTTGTTTTCTTCCTTTGTTAATCAATTCGACTATTGCAGCTTCTATCGCTGTTCTAACTGCATAATTAGTCGGTTCATTTACTGCTGCGCCTATTTCTACTTCTAGTGCCTTTGTGCCCATATCTAAGAAACGAAATACATCGCCTCCACTACTATAACTTGCGATCTTTTTCTCAGTTGCAACAGTTAAAAGTATCTCTCCTGTTTGCGTACTAATGATTCGCATTGCTACAGTGACTTGGTCCGTTCTATAACTAGTTTGCCCGCCAATGCCAAAGTATCTAGCACCTGCTCCTCCGCTTTCAATATTAGAATCATACCCAACTACTGCACCTTCTAATAACAAACCTGCAAACGTCATTGGCTTAAGATCTGTAGGATTTGTTTCATAAACTTCTCTAGTACTTCTTATCAACTGTCTTTCTTTTACTAGATTATCTAAACCTACACGCTCTACTACTGTAAACCAAGTTCCTCCACCTACTTCTTTCAAAGCATTAATAACCCAAACTTCTGATCCTTGTGTAACCGCACTGCTAAGTTGGCTAAAAGAATCGTTTGGCTTACGTTGCCCTGTTTTATCTATGAAACTATAAACAGCTATAGTGATCTTCGGCCCATCAATTGGTGGAACCGTGTCAAGAACACTTTGGTACGGGCTAACTGCTGCAACGGGTGCAGACCAGTCTTGTTTAGTATAGGTTGCAGCACAACCTTGTAATGCTATGCCAAACAATAGTACCAATATATTTTTAAACATAACATTCTTGATCAAAATCCAAATCCTTGTAGTGGTACCGTTATGGTTGTAACACTGCCGTCTTCTTCAGTAATTGTAATAGAGATAGTATCAGCTGATACATCCTTGAGCCAGTATATAGTGGCCCCTTCTATTTCGGCAGTGCCAGATAATGCACCATTGTCAGCGAACATATTATCAACCATCTGCTTGGATAATTGTGCATATATTCTTGACTCAACGTTGTTAAGAAACTTAGCCAAGTTAGTTGACTCTGCTTCTCTTTTCGCTTTGGCTGCATCGGCGTCCGCTTGTTCCTTAATATCTTGTTTACGTGTGAACTGTAACTGTTCAATACTAAGTACATGGGTTGAATAACCTAGGCCACTAAAAGAGGGATTTTTAAATGTGAAGACTTCGTCACCGCCATGTGCGGCAGATGCTGTCGCCAACACACCTAAAAGAAATATTTTAAATATACCTTGTTTCATAAATCGCTCCTGCAGTTATTAGGAAATACATCAGTATTTAACCGAAGTATTTGATTTCTTTCTAACTACATACATATTTATCTTTTCTGGTGTAAAAATATTTACACCCAGCCCTTATAACTCAACATTTTTTTAAGTTACGTGTCGTAACAAATAAATACTAGTAGCAAAGGAATAAACATGTCTTATCAGAACGAACAAGACGCCATTTGGAACATGCTAGAAGAGCATTTCCCCGCAGCAAACGACAATGGCGCACCAAGCACACTAACAGCTGAAATGGAATTATTTGAAACTAGTCGCTTAATACAAGCTCTTGATTACCATGACTGGAATCAATCTAGAGCAGCTAAAGAATTAGGTATCGGTAGAACTAATTTAATTGCTAAAATAAAAAAATATAATTTAGTACGTGTATGTTAGCTATTCTTGAGGACGGCTTGTAGTCTCAATATGTGTTTGAGGATAAATGTTCCTATACTCGCCACTAATTGGATACGCTGTACTTGAGTGCAATCTTAGCCCGCCTTTATTAAGCGAAGCATTATCAGTAAAGAAGATTAATGTATAAGGATTTTTCGTTAAATCAATCATTAAGATACCTACATCTTCTACTTTAACATTAATATAATTTTCTAAGTTTGCTACAGCATAACGCTGTTTTGCTTGACCGGTATTGCCCATCATAATTGCATCAACTATTGGGCCTGCTGCATTTGGTAACGCTGGAAAGATTTCTTTCATTACAGGAGTAAGTAGCTGTTTCATCTTTTGCTTAGACTCTGGTGGTATAGCTGAGGCTAATTTAATTAATCCTGCAATACTAATTCCTGTACCTGATTCAACTTTTTGTTCTTTAATTTCAACATCGAATGTTTTCTTAAAAAAGTTTGCAGCTGGAACATAGTTTGATGTAGGTTTAACTTGTTGATCATGGAAACGTCCTGCTCCACCTTCTCTAGTTTTTACTTCAACACTGCCAACGCCTTCAATATTTAAATCACCTTTGCCTGCTTTGCCAATCTTCTTACTAAACACTGAAAGTAGGAACTCACCTTTACCTTGCCCTAAGAACGAGATCTGAGCAAGATCGTCTGTCATTTCTTTAATAGCAGGGTTAGCGTTATATCCAACAATAATATCTTCAACAGTGTGGGCGCCTGGTGTTACAAGTTTTTTAACATCAACTAACTGATCATTCTTCCAAGCAGTTAACATTGCTTGTTTATCTTTAGGATCAGCTTCTAAACTCATAAAGTATTTTGCTAAGAGCTTTTGTGCTTTGTTTACTTCAGCATCAGCAATTGTTGCCAGCGACTGTTTAACCATTTCTACACGACTACCAGCACCAATGCTTTGCAGCAGTTCTTCAATTTCTTGTAAGACTTTTTGTGTTTGTGGATCAGTAGGAAGTTCTTTAATCTTACTTGCCAAGCTGGATTTAAGATTTTCAAGATCTGGACTATCTCGCAGATCTTCGCTATCAGTAACTTCAATTAAAAATTCAAATGCTCTCATACTATTATTTATCCTAGTTTTGGAAATAACATATCTGTGCAAAACTTGTCTACATCAGCTTCGTTAAGACCTAGGCTTTTCATAGTACGTGGTGTGTGGGGATTTTGTTGCTGGTTGTGACAATAATAGTTTTGGCATCCTGCTGTAATGGCTGGATCTGCATAGCCTGTAAACTCTTTAATTTCAGAAAAATATGCACGTAGGTTATCTAATGCTAGATCAACAATTGCAGTTGCTTCTTCTTCACTAGCAACGTTACCAGCAGCGATCATACTGTCAGTAAAAATATTTGTAGCCCATTCAGGCAATGCACGTTTTTTGCTAGGAATAAATTCTGCTACTGCTTCTTTGTAGCCTTCTATCATAGGATGGTCTTCACCGCCACTACTAGCACTAAAGTCATGGAATGCACCAGTCATCTTACGCTTACCTGAAATAACATCAAAGCCGTATATAGGACCGTCATTAGTTAGTACAGGAAACACACATACATGCATCATCCACAAGCCTTTAGACTCACGAGCATCTACTACATCAATATGCGCTCTACGCACATGATCGTTTTTCCAAACTCTGTTAACCCAAGTGTCGTTGTTAAAGTGTGCTAATCCTGGCTCGTCAAACTCTACAGCGTTCTCATTAAATATATTAATAATTTCATTCTTACAATCGATTAAACGATCCCAAATTACACTTTCACTCACCCTTTTTATGCTCCATCAATTCTTTGAATAGTTCAGTGGCAAAATCAAAACATACCTTAGCTTCGTCTGCCATGTTGTCGTTACATTTAGCTCTAATCTTTTCTTTATAATCGTTAATGTCACAATCAAATTTATACATGTTGCCTTCACCTGGTACACGTTTAGCAATCATTTGACCGCCACTCAGGTCGCCCATGTGTCTAACATAGATGTGTGCCATAAGTCTATTTGGATCATTCATGATCTCTTTTAGATACATCACATACTTGTGAGTTGTTTTAAGTGTTGGAGGACGATCTTCGTGTTTCCAAAGCTCTAAGAAGTCTGCCATAATAGCTTTAGACCTTATTAGTTGTGGTACATCGTCAAACAAACTATGTTGTTGGCCCATAAGTTCTAATAGCTCGTATGCTGGAAATTGATTCCACAAATACAATGCATAAAACTCAGGTTCAATGTTTCCACCGAACATAACTTTTACAAATTCTTGTCGTTCAGCGTTAGTGTGATTTTCTTTTGTTAGTTCTTTTAAGCTCATTTGGCACCTCAGTATTAATTATAACAGTAGTTATCTTATTGTTCTTCTATAGTAACTCTAAGTGGAGATCCAAATTTTCTAGCAATTTTAGTTGATTGCAATGCTCTTTCTTCTGCAATTTCAAACGGATATGGTCCCATAACAGCAGCACCAAAATTGTGTATTTCTAGTGTTTTCTTTTTTGCTTGTTCTTTTTCCATTTTAAATACACTAAGAAGAATATCAATTACTAATTCCATAGGTGTTACATCATCGTTAAGGAATACTACGGTCCACAATCGAGGCATCTCTACATCAATTTCAACTCGTTCATCAATAATTGCGTCTGTCTTATTACTCATTATTTCCCTCTCTTAACACTCTTAAAAGCGGGGGAGGTATTTCACTCCCCCTAGACACGATGTTACTTGCCTTCGATAGTAAGACCATCTTTGATCTTAATTGTTTTAGGTTTTAATGCTTCTGGAACTTCACGCTTTAGGTGTACATTAAGCATACCTAGTTCTAGTGTTGCGCCTTCAACATTAACATGGTCAGCAAGTGTAAACTCTCTGCGGAAGTTACGTCCGCCGATACCCTTGTGTAGGTAGTTTACATCTTCGTCTCCTTTCGGAGCAGTTCCTTCAATCTTTAGTTGATCACCATCTTTGGTAATCTCAAGATTGTCCATACTAAAGCCAGCCACAGCGACTGAGATCATATACTCGTCTTCGTTGACTTGTGCGATGTTGTATGGAGGGTAACCATTTCCATTTGGACTATTTGCAAAGCCTCTTTCGAGTTCATTGAATAGTCTGTCAAAGCCGATTGTAGCTCTGTGGAATTGTGGTAGGTCTAGAGTTGTTATTCTTGTCATAGTTTTCTCCTTTATTAAGCAAGATTAAATTTAGGATCCTTTCGGCATCCCGTTAAATGTACTCCGGTTCGTCCTTTGTACACATTTATTTATCATTTGACGCATACACACTATTAAATTGTTGAGTACAACGTACAAATGTTGTGCAACGCATAAGGTGTTTTAACCTTAATGCACCTGCGTATGTGCAAGTACTACGCAATCCGCCTAGTAAATCTTGCACTGTACGTGCTACTTCTCCCCTGAAAGGAACAAGTATTTCACGTCCTTCTGATGAACGATAGTCTTTAAGTCCACCAAAATGCTTTGTGTTTGCTGCATCACTACTCATACCGTAGAACTGCACAAACTGCTTTTCTTCAATTTTTAGTTTAATTTCGCCGACATCTGTATCACCAACCATATATCCTGAGGGCAAAACTTCATTGGTTTGATAGCGTTTGGTAATTACTTCACCACCGCCTTCGTCGTGTCCTGCCAGCATACCGCCAAGCATCACAAAGTCTGCTCCGCCTGCAAATGCTTTGGCTACATCACCAGGACAAGTACAACCTCCATCAGCAATAATATGGCCTCCGAGACCGTGAGCAGCATCAGCACATTCAATAACTGCTGAGAGTTGAGGATACCCAACACCTGTTTGTATACGTGTTGTGCATACACTACCAGGGCCAATGCCCACTTTAACAATATCTGCTCCAGCAAGAATAAGTTCCTCCGTCATTTCGCCTGTAACTACATTACCTGCTATAATTACAATGTCTGGATATTGTGTTCTAAACTCTGCAACAACATCTCTAAAGCGACTACTATAACCGTTTGCTACATCAATACAAACATACTTCAATCGATCGTTAACTTGTTCGTATACCATTCTAAATTTTTTATGATCGTCATCTGTAATACCAATGCTCATAGCAACATATTCTGTCCTTGCAGGATCATGTGATCTGTCATCTTGATCAAAGTAATCTACAAGTTCCTTGATACTATATGTTTTAACCAAGCAAGTAAAAATCCCGCCTTCTGCAAGTTTGTCTGCCATTTCAAATGTACCAACACCATCCATGTTACTTGCCATAATAGGTATGCCACGATAATGTCTATGCATTGGACGTGGTCCTTTGTAGTTACGGAAAGTGAACCCACGTTCTAGATCTACATCCTTGCGTGAACCTAGTGTGCTACGTTTAGGACGTATCAATACATCCTTATAATCTAACTTCATATCTTCTTCGATCCGCATTAATTTACTCCTTAATGTTGATTTGCATAAGGCTGTATAAACTTGCCTTCAATAGTCGAACTTGATCTCAACGTTCGAAGTACATTTTGTACACCAACTGCTTGATTCCATGCATCTTCTAATGCGTGGTGAGCTAACACAGGCGGACGGTGTGGATTGATTCCTATGTCAAATAATGTACGTGTATCACGCACTTGCCAAAAATTCCAAGGACACATCTTTTCTAGTTTTTGAAAAATATGTTCACAAATAACAACATCAAAACTAGCACCGTGACTCCATACACGTTTAGCACCCCAACAAAATTTATAAAGTTGATTCATTGCATCTGCAATAGGAATACGGTTGTCTGTACTAAATGCTTCGTCTTGTGCTGCTTTGCTTTGTTGAGCCCACCAATCAATTGTGGACTGCGTTGTAGTTAATCCTAGTGCATCACAGCTATCAATATCTACTTTTACATAAAATTTATCTGCTGTCTTTTGCCTTACATCGTCACCAAACGGATCGAACTTAACGGCCCCAATTGTTAGTACCGTTGCCGTTGGAAGTACATCCAGCGTTTCTAAATCGATCATAATGTCTGTTTTCATGTGTGTGCCTTTCTAATTTATATAGTTTATTATAACAGGGAGTTATAGACATGTCAACCTTTAAGTTGAAACTATTTGCGTCTTGGTTGCTTTTGTGGTCCTAGATCAAGTTCACGTTCTTTTCTTTTCCAACGTGCCTTTGCCGCCGCTTTGGCGATCTTACGTTTTTCACTAGGCTTAGTGTAGTACTGACGTTCACGGATTTCATTAAACAATCCGTCACGTTCAATTTTTTTCTTTAACCTACGGAGAGCCTTATTGACATCTTCACCGTCTCTTACAGCTACCGCCAAGCCCTCTGGATCAGGTGTAAACTGTCTCTTAGGTTTTTGAAATCTATCTCTGTTAGTATTAGTATGATGGTGTTTTGTGGTTCTATTATATGCCATAAGTGTTTATTGCTATCTCCAGTATGTTGTTAATTTGTTCAATATTCATAATCTCATTTTTGTTTGCTAATTGCAAACCAGTTTGTCCAAAATAGTAGCTGTTCTGCTGTGCCAGTAAATATCCAAACATTGTTTGATCTTGTGAATGTGCATTACTTATAATTATACTACTTTTATGTTTTTTGTCAACCACCCATTCACACTCTTGGCCGCTTTTGGCAACATAAATTATAATGTTTGGAAGAGAGTCGATGTTAGATAATACATCAGATATTAGTTGGGATTGTTCTGGAGCTAGATCGTATGTAAGTATTCTTAATGCGTCTAACTGTATATCATCCGGTGGCGTAATGATATTAATTGTGTTATTCATTTGCTACTGCTTTTACTCGTTGCCAAATTGAAGTTTCGGATTGCTCTGCATTCTGTATATATCCTAAACTTCTTTCTCTATTGTTTTCTTGACTTGAGTTGAACCTTCCTTTTCGATCCAACTTAAAGACTTCTTTTTTTTTAATTCTTCTTGTAACTCAGGAATAATTTGGTAATCTGGTTCAGCTTCTAAATACTTTTTCCACGGTAGTTCTTTTATTCTACCAAGGGTATGATTAATTCTGCTTGTCTTTAATTTGTTCTTTTGTGGATCTTCGGCTTTCCACTTTTTCATAGCTTCAGCTTCTTGGCTGTCTACACCTTCAAATACACTATCGTCATCTTCATCATCATCTACTTCTTCTGCAACTGCTGCCTCTGCGGCATCAACCATTTTATTCCATTTCTCAAGATCATCTTCTTCAATCATCTCTTTAGATAAAGTTGCAAAGTCAGGTGGAACATTATCAGCAATTAATTGAGCTCTTGCTTGTTCTTGACGTTTAGTTGTCCACGCTTCATTTTCTTCTAGTGCTTCAGTATGCTTACGTTCTATGTTTTCTTGATGTGCTTCTTCCCATTCTTCGTCCGTAAAAGGTGGAGTGGGCAAGATTGGATCTGGGTCTGGATCTGACTTTGGGGGCAACGTGCCACCTTTTTGGTCACGTCTCCATTCAAACGTATATTGACTTGCAATTAGTAATAGTACAGCAAGTGGATCAAACACAAAGATAATAATAATTATTACCCACTTCACTGCTTCTTCTAACATGGAGTTGTCAGCATTTTCACCGTAAACAAATTCAGCAATATATTTAATAGGTCCTACTTCTGCTTCTAGTTTACGATACTCGCCTTCTAGTGCAAACTTCTCGTCTATAAGATCATCAATTTCTGCGTTAGCTGTTTTAATACGAACGTTTTGTTCATCTACTTGTGAATCAATATCGTCTGCTTTATCAGTGTTACCAAGCTGACTGCGTAATCTCTCAATAAGTTTGTTTGACTGTGCAATCTGTTTGTCAGCGTTATCACGCAACCGTGCTATTTCTGTACGTGCGGCTTGTACTGTTGCTGAGTTAGCAGATTCTTGTATCTTAACTAACCATTCTGCACGTTCTGCTTGTTTAGCTTTTTTCCAATCACCAATCTTCTCAGCAGTCTTTTTACCAAACACACCATCAGCACTTGCACCAATCATTTGTTGTGCTTTTTTAATTTCGTTGTTGTCTACATAGCCTTGCAGGATTTGTAATTCCTTGTCAATCTTGTCTAGCTCTGTTTGAAATAATGCTGTTACGTTAGCAATAATTGTGTTTTGTTCTGCAATAGCAGGTTTAATTCTATCGTATGCTGATTCAATACGTTCTTGTTCTTTATCAATTTGTGACTGTACATTAGCATCATTACCTGTACCGCTAGTTTGTAACGATGCAATCTTTTGTTCTGCACGTTCAACTACGTCTTGCTGACGTGTAATTTCGCTTTCTAGACGTTCTACTTGTGCAACACTTTCTTGCCCTGCACTAGTTTGTTCGATGTGTGCTTTAGATAAAAATCCAAAGATTCCCATAGAAGTAATAAACATAAGGACCAATACTGCAATAGACAAGTATCCTTTTAACCACCAGCGAGCCTGCTGCCAATACTTGTGCAACCAAACTGCTGTTACTAGTTTACCTACTTCTAATGCGGTGCCCATGATTATAATAGGTACTGCCGCTGCCGCAAAGATGGCAACTAAACCTGCTACAGAGTAGTAGATTGCAATAGCACTGATAGTCAGAGCTGTTAAAAGTGTTAAAATTCCTAATATCATATATACTATTTACCAGAATACCATGACCAATCTGCGCTACTATTATTATAGCAACCAGTAACTGTCATAGTTTGTTGTTTATTGTATGCAATAGCAGTTAAATGCAACCTTCTGCAATACCCAGACCCTGTAGGCCAAGTCATAACTGGAGTTGAGATACCACTTGCATCAAATACATTCCAACGAACACTGTCGCCAGTTTCTGCATAAAGTAATGCATGTGTTACGCTACTCATGTATGCTTCTCGTTGTGTTGGATCTAATTTTTTAAACCAACCAAAGGACCATTCCAACATCCTTGTGGTTCCTTGATTAGATGAATAATCAAAAAACTTTGGATTAGTAAAATCTGCTGAAACTGCCGGACTGCTAATTAAGAGCAGTATTGACAATTTCCCAACTGCCATCAGGCTTTTGACAGCTAACACCTTTTCTTTGAACATTATATCCTCCTACGAGCATCCAGTAATTAAATTCACCACAGTTTGGAGCCATACCAGATTTAACCTGGAACAACCTTTTTATGTCATCGTCTGTACATTCTACGTGAGTTCGACTGTCAACAGTCTCTCCGTTCTGTATCATGATGTCCTGTGATGTATGACAATATTGCGGCTTCTCAGCAATAACATGTGGCTTAGATGCACACCCTGTCATTGCAGCCAGCCCAGCTAACAGCAAAGCTAGTCTAAGCATTTTATTGTACCTTTGCTTCAGCAATAAGTCGATCAAATGTTTCTAGTGGCATCTTAATTCGAACATACGTATGCACACGACTAGTTGCTGCTAGTTCGTATGAGTATTTCTTAACTTCAAGATGTTCACGGATAGTTGTATCCTTAACCATATGTTCGACATATGTTCTGTCTTTACGTGTGTCGTTTTGGATATCAACTGTAGTTGAACTGTTTACAGTTCCGTTAATACGTTCTGCAAAACCTTTTACAGCAAATGCATACGCTTGTGCTTCTGATGCTTGTTCAAATTTGCTTTCGCCCATTCCACATGCATAAGCATACTTGTCTTTCCAGAACAAGAAACCTTCTGAACCAATTTGTTCACAATCCATATACCAACTTGGATTAGCTTTAGTTTCTCGAATATCAATTGTCTTCATTGAACTACATGCACCTAATCCTAGAATCAGTGTACCTACAGTTAATGCCTTTAATGTTGCCTTCGTTTTCATAACATGCCTCTCTGTGTGTGTTAATGTTCTTTTAGTATAGTATAGTTTGCGCTAGTTGTCAAGTCTTTTTAGGTTGTTTTGGATACTTTTCTTTCCAAAACTGTAGTATTGCACCATCTCGGGTGTACCATATAAAACGATTAGGAACTATCCTTAGATGCCAAGGGTAAGGACGACTCTTCATGTCCGTCCAACTTTCTGTTCTTTGTTGGCACCAAGGCCATATGCTAGATCCAATCCTTGTAAGACCAACACAGGCGGGGTACTTTGAATTTTTATGTAATTCATCTAAGATGCTGCTTTGGGTCAATAATTTATCTTTGCACGTAAAATATGTGAAGTCCAATTCTTCCTACTAACAACATGTTATCGTTCCATTTAGGATCAACATAGGTTGCATGATAGTGTGTAGCGCCTTCTGAAATGCCACGAAGGTAGTTGTATTCTAACATTCGATAAGCTATAGTTTGTGCCTTGTTCCAAGAATCGCCTGATGCAGGCTTGTCGGCTTTGCCATCGCAGAACCAACTGAACTGACACCTGTTCCGAATTGGAATATACTTCCTTTCAGAATCATCTAAGTCTGGAAATTGTTTTGTTTTCCAGCTCTCTTTCATTTTTGCTTGTTTGATAACATCGCAAACGGTATTTGGATAAACTGTACTTTCTACCCTGTTTAGTACTACGTCTGATACTGCTGCCATTCCGGCAATGTTATCACTTCTTGATTCATAATATATATTAAGAGCAAGACAGTACGCTTCTGGGTGTTGCTCTTTTGAAAACAGCTCTTGCTCAAATTCTATGGCATGAGTGCCATTCATCTGTGTCTCTGCAACTAATACAGTTGTCTTAAGCATAACGGATAATGCAATCACGCCGGCGATAGTTTTAGTAAGTTTATTCATTTATTTCTCTCCATGTTTTATTTAGACTATGTTTTGACAATATTATCTACGCATACTGCTAATTTCTTTAGCTTGGTTGGTTCCACGCATAACAGGAACTGCATTACTCTTATGCATTGTTGCAATGCCAACAATAAGGTTACCGGTATACTTGGGCGTTTCTTTTTTAAACGCATTGTAGGTGCCAGAATCTAAACTTGGAATATCATTAGTACTTGAATTCGGACGTGAAAACACAGCTGAAGGTTTATATTCTTGTGGTTTCCTTTGTGTCTTTGGCTTGTACTGTCCGCGAGTGTAAAGAACATAATCGTCAAACGATAGTGTTTCGCTACGGATTGATTTTAGGAATTTATTGTGCTTACGGTGTGCTACTGTAAGTTTTTCAATTTGTGATTTTGTAAGAGGTTTCTTCTTACGTACTTTTGTATTTAATGTGGAAAGGCCACGTGCAAGATGCATAGTCATTACGCTGCTCCTTCAATAAAATTATCTGAACAAGCATACTCCCAACGCTCTGCTATTGCTTTGGTGTGCTTACACTTACCATGCATTGTCATTCCAATGCAGTTACAAGTGAATCCTTTTGGAGTAAACTCAATAGTGTACTCGTTTGTGCCGCTGCCTTGGACTGCGTACTCTGTTCCTACTGCCCAATGCTTAGACATATCAAAGAAGTCTACTTTGAGATATCTTGGTCCGTATTTGCCTTTTTGTGCCATAATGTGTGCCTCTATAAGTTATTAACTTAGTATTATAATAGCACCACTTGAACAAAAAGTCAAGAAAAAAGGTGCCAAAATGTCGGAAATTGGCACCTTTTGGAGTAGTTTAAGCTAACTTAGAAGTTAACGTTAAACGATACAACTGCTTCTCTATCAGTTCTATTAAAGTCTGTGTCCATTTGCTGTAACACTGCTACATTTACTGTAGTAGTAGGAGTTACACCATACGAAAGACCAACTTGTGCAAATGCATCTGCTTCATCAAAATCCATAAAGTCGCCTTTAGAAGATTTCCAATCATAGCCTACTTCAGCATATGGAGTTACAATACCCATATCAAATGCTGCGCCAACAACTGGACTAAATCTTAACTCGTCTTTAGTTGTTGAATCACCAGTTGTGTAGTGAAGCTCTGGAGTAGCATAAAACGATACTCTAGATGGTTCTAACTCGTCTTGTGTAGTAGTAAAAGTTTTACCAACTGTTAAACGATAATCTTCAACAGCATCGTTGTCGATAAATTCAAGACCTACTGTTGCTGTACCAAAGTCGTGAGCTACGCCAAAAACGTTTGCTTCGTGACTAAAATCACTGTTTGCACCAGTACCTACTGAAAAGGTTGTGTTGTCTCTAGAAAGGTTAATGTTTACCCCTGTCTTGTCAAAATTATCAGCTTGTACTGCGGTTGCCATTAATGCAACTGCTGCTGCTGTTATTATTATTTTATTCATGTGTTTACTTTTCCTTGTTCCTTAAAACTAAAAAAACAGTGGACATCATTGTCCACTGTACGGTTATTATCCAACATCGATCTATTTAATCGTATACAACTGTAGAGTTATATACTAACTAAACTTTCTCGTTGTTGATGTTCTTAATAAACTCAAACGTCGATGAATGAGTTTTCAAAAAAGCTAAACAGTTTTCCGGAGCGGTTTCGCCATACGGATCATCGTCTAAGCCTTCGTTGTTAATGCCAGGTTCCTGCCACCACTGTTCTACTACGCCATCGTTAACGATAGCCATGTATCGCCAGCTACGTAAACCAAATCCCAAATGGTACTTTCCAATTAACATGCCCATAAATCGGGTAAAGTCGCCGGAGCCATCTGGAATAACTTTAACACGTTCGATGCATTGATCTTTGGCCCATTTGTTCATAACAAATGCGTCATTGACACTCATGCAATAAATGTCGTCAATTCCCATTTCACAAATTTTGTTGTAGTTCTCTTCAAAACCTGGTAGCTGATACGTTGAGCAAGTAGGTGTAAATGCACCCGGCAAACTGAATAACACTACACGCTTACCTTTAAAGTAATCGTCTGTTGTCATGTCTTGCCAACGGTATGGGTTTGGTCCTTCAATTGTTTCGTCACGAACTCTTGTCTTAAAAGTAACGTGTGGAATTTTAAAGCCTGCAATCATTAAGTTCTTCCTTTATTGTCGTGCAAATTATTTACCCTGTACTCTAGACACTATAGTTAGATCTGAATACAAGTACTACGTTTCGGACAATTTTTCGTTGTCTTTATTTTCTCTGATATGCCATTTTAAACTGCACTCTGGTCCACAGAATATGTGTTGCCTTCCTGCTGTATAATACGGTGAAGTAAAGTATGCTTCGCCACATTCACTGCACTTATTCATCGCTAACTTCTCTGATCGTCATAGATGACGACCTTCTCAAATTTGCGGTGGCTCTTGGACCATTGCTTCAAAGGCTTTGAAAAGATAATCTCTTCAGTAGTACCTTGCTTAATGTAGCCTGCCAAGTTGCCGCCTTCGTTAACAATATATGTGTGATTCTGAACGGGAGTATCCCAAACTGTTACTTCTTTAAGGTATTGCATAATGCCTCCTAATTTAGTCTTCATCATCGTCGTCCCACAACCTAGCAATACGCATTTCGTTTGTTAGACGTGCTATTTTAATCATGCTGCCTGGCCCGTCCCATAGCTCGTTCATCAGCTCGTTTATTTCATCAAGTGGAATTGCTTCAATATGATTCTTCTTCCAACTGTTAGCAGTCTTAAAACATTTTTTATGAAAGTGTTCTAATAAGAACTCTACAATGCCTTGCGGAATTCGACTGTGTTCACTGAATGCAAATGTACCTTTAAATCCGTTAAGTGTTCCTGGATCGTTTATAGGTTGCTTTGCCCAATATGCGTTACGGTGTTCAGCTTCTGGAATTAAAAAGTTGTGCAATATATTCATAGTACGTGCCTTAGTTAAGTAATAATTAACTATTATACTACAAACTGTTAACGTTGTCAACCGAAGATGGAGTGAGCGACAGGACTCGAACCTGCATGCCTTTCGGACTGATGGATTTGCAATCCACTGCGTAACCATTCCGCCACGCTCACATATTGGCTGGGGTGGTAGGATTCGAACCTACACTCGTCCGGATCAAAACCGGATGCATTACCAATTATGCTACACCCCAATATTGGCGGAGAGTGTGAGATTCGAACTCACGGAACCTTTCGGTTCTCTGGTTTTCAAAACCAGTGCAATCGGCCACTCTGCCAACTCTCCTAACTTGGTCTCGATGGTAGGATTCGAACCTACGACCCCTCCGCCCCAAACGGAGTGCTCTAACCAGACTGAGCTACATCGAGTTAACTGGTGCAGAGTGTAGGAGTCGAACCTACTATGCGTTAGCGTCGGATTTACAGTCCGATGTCCCACCGTGGAACCTACTCTGCTTAAATTGGCATAGATGCTCAGATTCGAACTGAGAGCTGGTGGTTTGGAATCACCCGTGTTGCCATTAACACTACACCTATATAAACTTCAAAAAAAAGCCCCTAACACTATTTGTGCTAAGGGCTTATAAAAATATCACTTTGTTAAAAAGTCACATCAAGACAAACCCCTCCCTGTCGGTGGGCACCAATAAAATGATTGTTGTGCTGTCTTGTGCATTGTAATTCCTGTTGTTCTATTATTTAATGTATAACTTAATATACAGTGTTATTTAGTATCTGTCAACCCCTAAGTTAACATTTGTTTAGTTTATGGAGCGGGTAAGGAGAATCGAACTCCTATCTTTAGGTTGGAAACCTAAGGTCTTACCATTACACAATACCCGCAGCGTAACTTTTCTGTTGCCAGGTAAGTTACCAACCCCTACGTGCTTAGTTAGACTAAGCCGCTAATGCCATTCCTGGCGCTGTATTTGCGTTTGCATTTACAAAGTTTGTTCGCGGTAACGGCGCTTACATCCCGGTAACTCCACTAACTCTATTAACTACCAGTCGATCCTAGTTCGCCCCCATCATAAACACTCTAGCCTGCGTATCCGACCACGATAATCTACGATTCGGCCTAAGGGACACAATGTTTAAGATACCGTTCCTAAGTATCACTAGAGTGCTTATGGTGGAGGCGTCGGGTACTGCCCCCGAGTCCTGTATAGCGTTTAAATTGCTTCAACGTTACGATAGTATTTATAATATAACATCAAGCGAGCAACAAGTCAAGAAAAAAGGGCCGAAGCCCTTTTTCCCTATTCAAATCTTTATTAAAGAGATTGAATGTTCGACGCTTGAGGACCTTTCGGACCTTGTTCTAGTTCATACGAAACAGCTTGATTCTCTGTTAAAGTCTTAAACCCTTCGCTTGAAATAGCTGAGAAATGTGCGAACACATCTTTTGAGCCATCGTCTGGTGTAATGAAGCCATAACCTTTCTCTGCATTAAACCATTTTACTTTTCCTGTTGTCATTTTATTTCCTTTTGTTATGCGGCTTGTCTATCTACTACTTTGTCTTTTACGACAGACGCAGTTCTATTCTTGCCAGTTTCAGGTCGGATAGGTTCCAACCATGTGTCAGCAATGTAGGCTTTCGGTGCATCTCCAAACATGTTACTTAATCCATGTTCTGCGGATATCCACCAGTAATGATCTGTTACAGGAATTAAACAGGCTAGTCCTTTGAAATCAAAAGATTCCCCTGCCTTGTACTTTCCGATGTAGTTCTCAACCAAAACAATCTTGCCGATATTCTCTGGTCTAACAGAGTATATAATTTTAGCTAAATCACCTTGTTCGCATTTCATATTACTTTAACCAAGCTACTCGCTTTCCTTCACGAACACGACGAGCGTGTTCCTCTTCTGAACCTGGATATCTCCAAGCCCATATTGCAACGCCTAACATAAACACACCACTCCATACTACTGCTTTAATATTGCCAGTAGCAAGATAAGTTGCAAGTAATGTTGTTGACATCACAAATACCATTGCATACTTTCCCTTAGTAGGGAAAATACGTTTAGTGTTCCAATTTGTTAAGAACTTACCAAACCAAGGATGATTGTATAACCATGCCTCCATTTTAGGTGAACTCTTAGCAAACGCCCATGCAGCAATTACTAAAAATATGCTGAATGGTATTCCAGGAGTTACGATACCGATGTAGGCTAAACCTACACACAAGAATCCTAATGCCTGGTATAAATACTTTTTGATTTTATTCATAAAGCCATCCTTCTAGCAAAGTTTGTCTTTGCCTTGTAGTATTAGTTATTGTATAATCAAACATATAATACTATTCGTGGCTTATTTAACAACTGGTCGAAAGATTCCACTAATCCTACCTCTACTCTGGGTCCATCCGCCTTTCCAGCTATTAGTAATCGTTCCACCCGATGGATTGTTATTAGTGGCACTCGCTTTATCACTTTGGTTACCGCCAACAAAAGAATAAACTCCTGGCGACGGAACAGTGTATATAAAGTTAACGTGACTGTAGTTCCATACTACAATATCACCCGGTTGACCATCTGATAGTGGTATAGGAACACCACCATATAAACTTGTTTTATCTCTAAAGTCATATGCTCTAGCACTTTGCATATATTTGTAACCTGTACGTTTTAGTACCCAATTACAAAATCCTGCACACCAAGGTGTACTATCTGTTTTCCAATATGCTGTATCCGGAAAGCCTAACTCTGACCATAGATTAAGAATATTAGGATTTGTTCCGTATTCATCCCATTGATCATTATTAGCTTCTGCTAGTACTTGACTTAAGAATCCTGGAATACCATCTGCTGCTGCTGTTGAATTGGCAGCACTTGCATCAACCAAGGCTTGTTCGTTTGTTCCTAAATCATCAACACCTGCTGCTGGAGCACCTTCATACCTTACTGGTACCTGATTCTCTGCAATAGTTCCGTTGGCTTGTCCACCACCTGTTGCACCTACATCGGGAGGATTTGATACTGCTTCTTGGATTACTGTATTAATTGCTGCTGCTTGTGCCGGCGAAAGTATAATAGGTGGTACATAGCCTTCGTTAGCCCAAACGTCTGATGAACCACTTGCGGCCGCATTAGCTACCCAACTTCCATGTCCACCAGTTGCATCGTCCTTACGATGAACAGGAATATTGTTAATCCAAACACTTAATGAACCTCCTGTTGCAGGGTCACCACATTTGGTAGTATCGCCTATGCGTACAGTCTTTTCAAAGTTAGTAAACACATCTGGAGAACCAACTGTGTATGCTTCTTGATGAAATGGGTTTGGTGTAGGACTTGCATGTCCTTTGTGTTTATCTACGTTTGTTCTTACTACTTCTGGCATACTAGTATTTATGCTACCGCAATTCCGGTAGTTTGTTGTGTATATTGTTTGCTGATGTTTACTTCTGTTTTAGCAACACAACTAATAGCTTGTGATTGTAGTACAAACTTTCCTGTAGGTGCTACGCTAAACATAAACGGAGCAAGTCCTAGTCCTTCTTTGCCTGCAATTAATACCATTGGTTTATGCAGTGTAAATCCTTTTTCATTTTCTTCTTCTAAGCGGGCAACAATCTCTTCGCCTGAGCTTAATTTAAAGGAGACATTATCTCCTATTTTGTACGGTAGATCAATTAACATTTTTTATCCTAATGTAGACCCGGTGCCATTGTACCCGGTGTTTTCGACATATTCAAGTAGTTCTTGGTACCCGCCAATGGATTCGCTGTGTACTTTAATTTGTGGGAAAGTACGTGCTGTGGGGAACATTTCAAATAATCCTTCTCTTGTAAAATCGACATCAAGTTGAAAATACTTAAATTTTAATTGATTCGATTCACAAAACTTTTTAGCTCTATCACAAAATGGACAGCTAGGTTTGCCATATATTTCTATCATTTTTTTATCCTACGTAAACAATTGACTTTTGTTTATTAATTACCCTAACCATGATGGAGCCACCGTTCTTCTTGGAAATAGCAGCGTTGACTGCTTGAGCCTCGCTACTATATGATCCGTATGTTGTCCAGCTTTCGTACGGTGAATGTTTTTTGAACTGTGTTTTGTACATACTATTACTTATCTTTAAAGTTCGAATCCGTCAAACGTGTTTTCTTCAACATCTTGTTTAACACCGCCAATGATATAGCTTTCAATTTCTGTTTCTTGAGGTGCTACTTGTAAGCCTGAGCTTGATAACCAATGTTGTGTCCACGGTAACGGATTAGTGTTTAGAGGGCGATCATAAATTGTGTTTAGGCCAAGACCTTTTAAACGCTTGTTTGCAATAAACTCAACATAAGCATGTAACAAATTAGCATTAAGACCTACAATAGATCCTTTTTCAAACAAGTAGTCTGCCCAACGTTTTTCTTCGTCTACGCATGTACGCCACATTTCGTATGTTTCTTCTTCACACTCTTTTGCAATTTTAATAAAGTCTGGGTCATCGTTGCCTTTAGCCCAATGCTTAAGAATGTGTGTAGAAAGGTTAAGGTGTGTTGCTTCGTCTCGTGCAATCAATGAAATAATCTTTGCAGAGCCTTCCATCTTTTTAAGTTCACCAAACGCAAAAGTACAAGCAAACGATACATAAAAACGCAAACCTTCTAAGATGTTTACAGTCATCATTGCTTTGTACAGTTGCTTCTTAACTTCATACAGTGTACCTTTACCTTTGTACATGTGGTTTGTTACCATATCGTGAAACTTGTCGTACTCACGTGATACGCTTTCTGCCCTTGCAATAATCTGTTCGTCATCTAAGATAGTATCAAATACTTCTGCAGGATCGGAATATACATTTTTAACAATGTGTGTATAGCTACGTGAGTGGATAGTTTCTTGGAAGTCCCATGCTACAATACAACTTTCTAATTCTGGATTAGAACAGTAAGGTAAAAAGTTTAGACAAGGTCCGCGGCCTTGGACACTATCAAGTAGTGTTTGGTATTTTAGATTAGACGTAAAGATATGTTTTTGAGCTTCTGTAAACTCAGCATAGTCTCCACGATCTTTTTGTAGACTTACTTCTTCAGGTCTCCAAAAATACCCAAGCATAGTCTGATTTAATTTGTCATACTCCGGATACCGGAATACATCATAACGTTGTGTATTTTGATCTGCACCAAAGAACATATGCTCTTTAGTAAAGTCTACTTTATTTCTATTAAAAACGGTCTTGTTCACTGTGTGTCTTCCTCAAATATTACATGCTTCGCACTCATCATCTTCCAACACAGGAAGAGTAGAGCCATTCATTAATGGCTGTTCTTCAACAGCCGCTTCTTTATCCTCATCACCTTTAAAATCGTAGGTGTTTTGATAGTATGATGTCTTCCAACCTAACTTGTAAGTTGTTAACATATCTTTCATCATTACACTCATCGGAACTTCGTTGTTCTCGTAGTGTAATGGATTGTATGACCAATTACCACTAATGGATTGATCAAAGAATTTTTGCATTGCAGCCACTACGTTAATATAACCATCGTTGTTTGGCATATCCCAAAGTAATGTATAAAAGTTCTTTAACTGCGAATACTGTGGAACAACTTGTTTAAGAGGCCCTTTCTTTGACTTCTTAACGGACAAGAATCCCCTGGGTGGTTCAATTCCATTGGTAGCGTTCGACACAACGGAACTGCTCTCCGAAGGCATTTGTGCGGACAATGTGCTGTGCCTGAGTCCATGTTCCTTAATCTGTACTCGTAAAGCCTCCCAATCATACTGCAACTCCGCTTTAACTACTTTATCGATATCTTTCTTGTAAGTGTCGATTGGTAGTATGCCTTCGCTGTATTTAGTTTGGGGGTAAGCTGTACATGCTCCACGTTCTTGAGCAAGTTTGTTACTTGCAACTAACAAGTAGTATTGAAATGCTTCTGTTAGTTCGTGTACAAGTTTCCATGCATCATGCTCGCTATACTTTACTTTGTTTTTTGCAAGATAGTGTGCAAGGCCAATATAGCCTATACCTAAGGAACGTCTTGCTTTGGTACTAACTTCAGCAGCCTTAACTGGATACCCTTGATAGTCAATAATCTCTTCTAGTGCTCTTACTGCTAGTTCACACAACGGCTCAAGTTCTTCTAGGTGATTAATAAGTCCTACATTAATAGCTGACAAAATACACAATGCAATTTCGCCTTCTTCGTCATCAATGTGCTGAATAGGTTTAGTTGGCAATGTAATTTCTTGACACAAGTTACTCATAAACACAGGATCTTTAAATGAGCTGTGTGAGTTACAGTGGTCAACATTCATAATATAGATACGTCCTGTTTCAGCACGTTCTTTTAATAGATTACCAAACAACTCTTTTGCTGGAATTGTTTTCTTTCTAATAGATGTCTTGCGCTCTGCTTTTTCGTATACTTCTTTAAACAATTCGTTATTGCCTGAAAAGAATGCATCATACACTTCTGGAACATCATGCGGCGAGAAAAGAGTAATGTTGCCGTTACTCAAAAGTCTTTCATAGAACAACTTGTTAATTTGAATAGAATAATCTAATCTGCGTACACGGTTGTCTTCAGTTCCTTTGTTATTTTTTAGTACAAGGATGTCATCAATTTCGTAGTGCCAAATAGGAAAGTGTGTAGTTGCACTACCACCACGTACACCATTTTGTGTACAACTTCTAACTGTTGATTCGTAAACTTTTAGGAATGGGATCACACCTGTGTGTGCTACTTCTCCACCTCTGATTTTAGAGTTAATAGCTCTCGTACGACCCGAATTAATACCAATGCCTGCTCTTTGAGCAATGTAATACCCGATAGCACTGTTACTGCTAAAGATACTAGGCAAAGTATCATCAACGTCAACCAGAACGCAACTAGCAAACTGCCGGATTGGAGTACGAACGCCAGCCATGACTGGTGTTGGTATGTTGATTTTAAAAAGACTGGTCGCATCGTAATACCTCTTAACATATGATAATCGTGTATCTGCAGGATAGTCAGCAAATAGTGTAGCTGCAATCATCATGTACATAAATTGTGGAGTTTCGTAAATATCTCCGTTACTTCTATCTTGGCAAAGATACTTGTCAACTACTTGACGCAGGCCAGCATAGGTAAAATCTTCATTACGCTCATGTTTAATCCAGGTATTCATCTTTTTAAGTTCTGTATCAGAATACTTGTCTTTGATAGCAGGGTCGTACACCTTACGCTTAATATTATCATCAATTATTTGGCTGAGAGACTGATGTTCATAACGCTTGTAAACTTTCTTATGCAGACCGTATAATAATAATCGTGCTGCTGCAAACTGGTAGTTGGGTGCTTCTAGACTAATAAGGTCATTTGCACTTCTAATTAAAATTTCTTGGATTTCTTCTGATGTCATACCATCGTAGAATTGTAAGTCTGCGTTCATTTCAATCTGTGAACTACTTACTCCAGCAAGTTCAGAACATGCTTCTTCTACAACAAAATGCATTTTGTCTAAGTCGAGTAGTTCTTTTTCTCCTGATCGTTTTGTGATGTAAATTTCTTTGCTCATATGTCTCTCATTCTTGTGTGTACAGAGGTATTTAGTATTGGTGACACTGCCTGCCATGCCATAGCTGGCTGAAACTTTTTACCTCTGGTCCTGTTTAAAGTTCTTAATTAAGTATAACGTCAGATTGTGTGAAGAGCAAGAAAAATATTTATTTTTCTTACTCATTTGGACTATATTCCGTACTGTATATCAAACGATAGGTCGCCGGTAGCGCCTGTCGCAATTGGATTCTTGTAGGATAATACAACCGTGTCTATACCACTGTCAGTGTCGTTGTCACGCAACGATGCTGCAAATTCAAACCCGGTCATAAGTATGCCGCCTGTTGAAGTTACAGAAGTATCTGAATACTCGTAGTTGTCGGAAATTGATAGTTTAGACACATCATCTCCGATTGTAATGTGTGCTGTGCCTTTTCTAATGTGGTTTGCTAGCCTTAGTGTGTAGTTTAATGTAATAAATGTATTCATTGCTGAAAATACTGCAACAGGTCTAAAACTGTCAGTTGTATAAACTGGCGAATAGTTTCTGTCATTTAAACTTGTTAAGTCACTACCAGATACTTCAGCTATTGCTGCTACTGTTTCTGTGTTTACAATACCTGCATCTTGTTGTCTGTCACTAGTACAATCTTTTACTACGTTGTTTCTACTTTCACCAAACGTAACAATGTTTGTTGTTGGGTTAGCAGATGAGCCTGTGCCGTTTCCGCAACTAACAAAATCACATCTGTTAATTATTGTACCATACCCGTATACTGATTTAAATGCTTGGGCAGCAACTTCAGTAAAGTTACAGTCGTTAACAATCCAGTTGTTACCTTGACCTACAACACCATTAATGTATATACCGGTGTCTAACTCATTAAAGTTACAGTCAATGATTTGAACTTTAGTGTTTGTAACAATAGTTTGTGTACTCTTAATACCAATTGAGTTTTCTTTAAAGGTACAATTTTTAAATTTAATATTATCTACTTTTAGTCCAGCAAGATCGTTGTCCCAAATAACTGCGGCTGGCTCAGTTGCATATGAAGATACCACGTTACCTAGATTGTATTCGCCCTTAAAGATAACACTGTTGAACTCTGCATCTTTAAGTCCTGTTAATACTAACGAACCCGATGAACGCTTTAATGTAATATTATGTATTTCAATGTTAGACGGTCTATCGCTACTTGAGAATGAAGCAAGAGCTGTTCCGTTAGCACTGATAAGCTGAATGTTTGTTGTGTCAAGATTTAGTACTGCACCACTAGCTGTTTCGCCTCTAATGATTGCATTACTAGGAATTTTAAGATCTTGTGTAAACAAGTACTCGCCGTTTGGTACTACTAGTACTTTCTTAAAGTTAGGATCAGCATTTCTAAATAACTGTGTAAATGCATTTTCAAAAGCTGTAACGTTGTCAGTTGAGCCGTCACTAACTGCTCCAAAGTCTGCAACACTAACTTCAATTTCGTCAATCTTTCCTAGTAGTGTACGTGATGTACTCTGTGTAATTGATGGTGTTGTAGAAGAGAATTTGTAACTAGATGCTAGTTCTAATATATTATCGTGCTCTGTTAGTACTTTTGTGTTACCAACAGCAGGTGCGCCTTCCTGTGTAGACCCATTACCAATATAAAGTTCTTGTGTGTCTACTGCCCAAGCCAATTCTGCTGAACTTAACTGTGGTACACCACTTGAGGAGTTCTTTTTACCTCTACGGATTTGAATCTTTGATATTTGAACTACAGCCACGTGCATTGCTCCTAATAATTTATATTAGTATTTATATCAATTGTCCTTCAACTCAGCGAACGCTCGGTTCATTTGTTGGATTTGTTTGCGGTTTATTTTATGTAGTACTCTGTAGTTGTGATCTACTATCTCTTGTATCTCTTCTGGGTACAATTTAACCATTTCACGGAGTTTATTAGCAGCTTCTACTGTTGCTCTAACGTTACCTTGATAGTTTTCTTTAATAAACTTTTCAAATGTATGAAATCCTTTAGTTTTAAGGTCATGCAATATACCATTAGTACCTTGTATAACAAACGGACTTCTATTAAGTATTGCTCTATAAGTCTTTTCTGTAATAAATGTATGCTGCATAGGCTGTGTATACTCCCATGTTTCGCATATGTAACTTACACAAGAGTTGTTATAGATTTTATAAGTGTCATTAGAATACCCTTGAGATGTACTAGGATCGTAATCAGGAACACTTACGCTATCAGCAGGACCCCAATGCGGTTCAATTGCTTCTAAGAATAGTTTTTCTATAGTTTCAGGCAAAGATTTGTTAAAAGCTAGATCGCTGGAAGAGCCTAATAACCCCATAACCGAATTGTCTAGAAGCTGTTGCTTCCAAAATTCATAAAGAACTTCTGTTCTTTTGTTCTTTCCTACTCTACCTAGCAGTAAATTAATATTAGGCTCTCGTTCAACAACAGGCATAGTACACACAGGCATACCATTTAGTTCTCGTTGTACTGCTGATATTGCAAATAAATCTATATACTGCGTTTTGTGACGGAACTTAGTTGAGCCTTTGTCCTGCCACTGTGCTGAAGAGTTTAGTAATACAAGTTTTCGTTCTTGAGGGACAAGTCTAGTTATTTTAAGCAACCTATCAAAATCAGTTTGGCTAATGCCGTCTTCATATGTAAAGTTGAATACAACATAAGTTTTATTTGATTTGCGCCATCTAAATTTAATAACCTTTCGTATTTTATCTAGATAGGTCAAATCCGAAGCTGTTGCTAGATTTATAAAAACAAAGTATGGACACTTAGAAAGCTGTAATCGTGCATCTAAATAAGGATCTGTTGTGTTTTGATCCTTAGGAAGATAGCTTGTTAATTCATTTAGATTATGAGTTGTTGGATCAAAGAATAATGACTTCTCACCAATAGACAACTGTTCCATTGCCTAACTCTTTAGTGCGTAATATTCTTCTACTTTAGATAGCCACTTGTCTTGATACTCGTTCCAGTTATCTGGAGTAAGATCAAACTGTTGGTATTGCAAATCTCTACTGCACATAAAAATGTGACCTTCACGTATCTCTGTGCCGTACACTTCGTTGTGTGCCATTGCATATGCTACCATCTGTAAGAAGTAATCTTCTACCCACTCTAATTTCTTAGGCTTGTTAGTTTGCTTATGGTCCATAATCGCTGGATTGCCTTTGAACACACCGCATAAATCAGTTGTGCCTGAGTACAGTCCAGGATAGTATAATGATTGTTCCATACCCCATACTTCGTCTACATGCTTTAAGCCATTCTCAATAATGACATCTGCCATTTTGTTTGCTTGTACATGTACAGGGTTGTTACCAGGTTGTCTTTGTATTCCTACAATAAAACGTTCTAAGTTGGCATGCATAGCTGTGCCAACCCCTGCAGCTTCTGTTACAATTTGTTGTGCTTTTGCTTCGCCTACTCGCTTCTTCCACAGATTTAAATGGGTCATGTCTTTAGTTGCACCAAGGATTGTAGTTACACTAGGTAGCTTTTCTCCATCGGGTGTCAAGTAAACTCGCTTACGAGTTACAGGATCATTCATCTGTTTGAGAGGTTTATAATCGAATTTTTCAACGAACGGTGGTGGGTCGAGTACTGTTATTTGATCTGTCATACTGTATATATTACAGCCTTTCTATCTAGTTGTCAAGTGTGAATTTAAACTTCTTGTGCCAATTGTTGTGGAGCTGCTGTTGCTGCTGTTTGATCAACTGCATCTTGACTGCTCTGATCACTTTGTGGTGATTGAGGATCTGCGTCTGGTGCTCCCGGAACATTTAGCTCAATGCCGTCGGCATTAAAGTTCTTAACTAGCGTTTGGATTGCAGGACTTGAGTCGTAAATTGCTTTAAACGTTTCGTAGTCTGCTGCTAGTTGGATTTTAGTTTTAAGTGCTAATTGAGATAATGCTTCCCAATTTAGTTTAGCTGGTGCTTTTTTCATTTCAGCACGACCAATAATGTTTTTTAACAAAATAACATATTTGTCTACAGTTTCGTCTGTGCCTTCAAATTCAAAAATTCTCATTATCTAACTTGCGCCTGTGCTGTACGAAGCTCTCTAATTTGAGCTTCTAATTCGGATATTTTATCTTGATATTCTTTCTTTGCGACAGCAACTTCTTTGGTCTTTTCAGCTGGTGTTTGTGCTGTTGCACCTGTTGCACTTCGTGCATTATCGCCACGTCCTGCAAGTGCTGGTGCTAATTGGCCGCCCATGTCTCCTAGTTTAGCAATACCTAATCCAGCTCTGCCGGCTAGTTTAGCACCGCCAACTGCTGTCTTGACAACACCTTTAGCTAAGGAGCCTACGCCACGAGCTAAGGTACCAATACCTAATAGCTCTTCAAGCTCTTGATCTTTTGAGAACTCACTGAGTTTCATGTTAACCTGCTAATGTTCTTAATAGATTGGATTCGTAGTTAATAGACTCACGCTTCTCACGGCCTGCTGTTTCCATTCCACCTGCTGACGGTTCTGCTGCTGCAAAATCATCTTCTGCTGGAGCTTCTGCATCCATTGGCTCTGCCGGAGCAGCCATATCAGCTTCGCCACCTTCTTCTGGTTCTGCACCTAACATTCCTGTTGCTGCTTCTTCACCAGTAAGCTGTCTAATTGACGTTGCTAATGTTTCACGTGTCTGTTTAAGATTTTCTAGTGCTTGTTGAATAGCTGGAGCACTTGCTTCTAAAAATGCTTTTGATTGTTCTGCGCCCATTTCGTCGCGGATTGAATCGCCTAATTGAAGTAGTGTTTCATTTTCCATACCGGAAAGTTCTTCAATCCAACGTCCAACTCGGTCAACCATAGTTTTAGCAGTTACAATAGCACTTGCTTGTTGGATCTCGCCTTCTGTTACTTTCATATCTTCTCCTGTTTCAGTCGCTTCAGCTTGGGGATTTGTTGCTGGAACTTCTAAATTATCAATTGCTGATTCTTCACGTTCTAATAGTTCTGCGTTTAATACATCTAACATAGCTTGAGCTTGATGAAATGCATCACTCTCTAAGTTTTCGTTAAATCCGTTTGCTGTTTTAGCATCGTGGATTTGAGTACGTAACTTGTTACGTGCATCTTCTAACTTGGCAATGTCAAAGCCCTCAAGGTTTAGCTTCTTGCCAAACTGCTTGTACATGGACTCATTTAACTTCGCAGCCCTTGTTCTAAATAATTCGTTATGTTTCATTTCGATAATCCCCAAATGTGTATTCTGTTACATGTATTTATTCAAAACGCCGCTAATCTCTCTGCTTCCGATTTAGCGTTGATCGCTTTGTACTTAGCATCTTCGTAGCGACACCACATAACTTCTGCTTTTACTTCGTCACAACTATTACATGCCCTATGATATCTATCTAAAAATATGTTGCTATCTGTATAGTACCTGCTATAAAGTAGATCAGCAGCAAATAAACTATCTTGTAATGCTTTATCTTCATTCCATGCTAGTAAATTAGCTATTCTAATAGCAATAACATTTAAACTTATATCCTTATATACTAATTTATCTCTTTTTAATATATTCTTAAACGGTCCATCGGATTGTATTAGTACATCTCCAACATGAATACCTTTTTCAGACGTTGAGGGTAGTATGGTTCCTTGTTCTAGGAACTCCCTATAAGTTTTGGTTACTAGTTGCTCAAAGCGTTTTGAAATGTTAGTCATAAAAAAAAGGACCTTTTGTCCTTTGTATTTACAACTTATATATTTTGTTGGGTTACATCTTGAGTAAGATTGTAACTACTACTGATAAAACTGCTGCAATGATTGTTCCTGTTGTGCCAATGATTACTTTAGTAATACCTTTTTGGCCTTGTACTACATCTTCGTGAATATGATCTACTTTAACTTCTAACTTAGTCATTCGATTATCTAAAGCTTCATAACGAATAGCGCAAAGATCAACATGCGCTTCTAAATTTTCTCTTTCTAATTTTGTAGTAGACGTACTCGCCATTATATTCTCCGTAAACTCCCATTCTCTATGGGCAATTAGTAAACTTTGCTGTTAGCCTAATGCGTTTGAATTATAATGCCTTGCTTGCCTAGTAGTGTTACCTACAATGTATTTATCATTTGTTAGTAGAAAACAGGTTACGAATTAGCTTCTTTATTGCTGATAATTCGCTTTTAACTTCACCTAGTTGATTTGTAGTTCTGCTAAGTTTATTAAACATATCTCTAATTACAAACATAACCCAACACCACCAAACTATGCTCGTAACTGACATAACACTAATACCAACATACACACAAGGATAGGAATTAACACGTAGTCCGTACAGAGATAATAGGAAACCTGTAATCATAACGAATACAGATAGTACCATCATCCACGACCAGTTTGTTTGATTGTTGTCTTGTTTCATCATACTATTTAAGCCTATTGCTAGTGTAATTTATCAATACACTTAACTAACAGAATCATCTAGACGTATCCAGATGTTTTGATCTTCACCCTCTGTTACAAACACAGGGTTTTTAAATTTAATAGTTTCTTTTAGATGGGGGATGATTGGTACATTGTTTAGATCCTCTTTTAGTAGTCCAACATGATCGTTGTCCTTTAAGAAAACATCTTCTCGTTCAATATTGAATTCCCAATACCATTCATTTTCTACACTAGGATGTTCTACCATTTGAGGCGAGTGATTCCACTGCACAAGAGCTCGTAGTTCAATGCCCTGCACTAACGAATTAAAATTCGATTGTTGAGCATTTTCTAAAGGGGTAGCTGACGCATGACGATCAGGTACTGCTCGTGTAATGTCTACGGTTGTCTTTACTTTATATACTTTCATCACACATATTTACCGGTCATAAAAAAAGGGCACCAGTTTCCTGACACCCTTTTAATATTAAGTTTTATCTATTAACTAAATGTTGCTGCTGCAATTGTAAAGTTAGTAGAGTTGCTTGATGCTGCATTTTCAGCTGCTTTAATAGCTGCTTCTAATACACCATAACCAACAGTAGTACCGTCAGCGTCATAAACATGTGATGTATCTAAACCAAGTGTTAGTGCCATTACTGTGTCACTAACTCTTTGGAAATGATAAACCTCTGCACCTGCTACTGCAATACCTTTAACTACTGCGTCTGCAGAACCACCAGCTGTAGTAAACTGGGCTACTGCAAATGGTGTATCACCACCAGCTGTAACTGTTAAAAAGGTAAGCTCACGTGTGCCCATGTTTGACAATGGCTGTGCTGCTTTTTGGTTATTAGCGCCAACTGTATAAGTTGAAACACCATCACCTCTTACGACTTGTCCGTATAAATCTGCCATGTTAATTCTCCGTTATGTCTAAGTTAATTAGGCTTGTAAACCTGAGAACTCAGCAATCAAAGTTGCTGTAATGCCAGTTGAACCAGTACCAAAGTTAGATGCCATTGTTGCTGCGCCTGTTCCTTGGATTACTACTTGTACTGCGTCAGTTGTTCCACTTGTGAATACACCTGATTCAGTTAAAGGTTGTACAGCTACGACAGTGTGTGCATCGTTAGTTCCTGATACATCACCAGCTGTTAGATACTTAATTGCTGCTTCTAACTCTACTGTTGTCATGTTTGATTTAGCAAGATTAAGAACACGAGTGCGTCCTGCAATACCTTGTCCTGATTTAGCTGCTTTGTTGTCGCCTAATTCTGCAACACCTGAACCGCTATTGTCGTATGTTTGATAGACTCCGCTACCGTTTGATAGATCTGCCATAATATTATCTCCTCGATTATTAAATGATCCCGCTCAGGGACCGGCTTTTTTCTTACAGTAATATTTATCAATTACTTTAAAATTACGGGGATTTAGGCTATTTTGAGCTTAATCTGCTCTAAAAGGTGTCCATCTATCACGTGGAACTAACTTAACCTTGTCTTTTGTCTTAACAAAGCCTTCTCCACCTGGTTTACCGCCTGTAGTAGCAGTTACATCGCCTTCAGCAGCATCTAGTTCTGCAATGATCTCATCTTTGGCTTTCATTATCTCTGTGATAAGATAGAATGTGTCAGCAACTGTTTGACTATCAGCATCAACCATAGCTAATATCTTAGCTTGTTTGTTAACTGATACTTTAGAATTCTTTAGCCAGTTTGTAAAGGAGTTTGTGTTTAACTCGCTTAACTTTTTAGCACGACTCATTTGATTAACGAATGTGTAAAAGATATTACCCATGTCACTTAATCCAGGTTGTTTAGCAAAAAACTTAGCAATGTTTGCTTGTGATTTGTTTGCTACCTTTTCAATGTTGCCTAGATTGTCTGCGTTAACAGCTGGTGCTTTACTAACGTACTGCTGTCCTAGTACAACAAGATCTAGGTTACCGTTGAATGCTTTTACATCTGAAATTGGATCTCCAGTCTTGTCTCCAAAGTAACCATATGTAGCATGTGCCGCTACTGCAACTTTAGACTTAGCTAGTCTACGACCAATCTCGCTTTCTGTTTTAACATTGTAAGTAGTTTGGTTAGGTGTAAAACTAATACTACCATCACTACCTGCATAAGGTTTGCCTTGATGGAATAGTAAGTCTCCATATACATAACCTCTATAGTCTACTGGTGTGGCCTTTTCAAAGATGTCCCACAATGTTGCCATATCTTTAGCAAACTTAGGACGCCAGTCTTCGCCTTTGCCGCGACTATTAATAAACTTTTCTAATTCTTCAGGACTAGAACTTTTACCTTCTTCTTTGCCCCAGTTATTCTTTCCTACCAACCTAAAGGTTCCGTCATCTTCACGACCCCAATATACTGTAGGGTTTCCGTCCCACTTAACTGCAACATCACTAGAGTCTGTTTCCATACTCTTTAAAATATTAACAGCACGTTTTGCACCATCATCTGGATTAGTAAACACTAGATCCTCTACATGGTTAAACTCTCTGCCTACTGCTGCTTCAGTAACATTGTCTTTGTATTTTTGTTTACGTGGAATAGCTTTTGTTTTATCGTTGTGAGAACCAGCTGCACCGCTTTTGCGCAATGCATCCATTTCACGCCAGTTAGGATCACGAGGCTTTAACAGCTTCGGTTTCTTTTTGGCTTCAGTTGTGATTTCAAATGCTCTCATGTTTTCTTCTTCTTTGTTTTATCTACATAGGTAGCGTGTGGTATTTTTAGATCCTTCTTACCGTATACTGCTCCCACCGTGTGCATCTTTGAAAGTTTGTCAGCTAACGAATAACGAATATCAACTACTTCGCTTATTCTCATTTAACAGAGTCTATCATTCTACGCATCCAATTTGCTTGATAAGTTTCTACCTGCTTGTTATCCGGTAAAGTTAACCCATCTCTTGCAAATGCGTCTACTGCATCAGCAACTAGATCGTCATAGTTTGGTAACTTCTTAATGTAGTTAACAATTGACTCAACTGTTTCTAATGTTGATGGACTTGCTGTTTGACCTAGTAATGTTTTAGCAATCTGATTAGGATCGTTTGATACTAGTTCGTTGGTTTCTCTATCCTTTAAACCCTCATTTGCTGACCATTTCATACCCTTCGTTTTTGCTATGCTGGAAAGTAGGATGTGACGATGCATACCTTTATAAGGTGAATTAGGTCCTCCTCCCTGTAGGCTGAACTTCATCCAATCTGGATCACCGAACATAAAGTCCGTTTGCACGAAACCATTCGAGTCATCACCTTTGATCGGAGTTTTAAAGTGTACGCTAATGCCTGTCTTGCGTACCCACTCTTTAGGTATACCCTGCATGTTGTTTGTAGTAACATAGTCTGTCAATTTGGCTTCTAACTCTGCCTTGGACATCTTTGTTACATCAACTGCAAGATCTAGGTCGCCACTGGTTTCTTTCTTTCCAGTAGTGCCTAACATATTATCTGTAAGTTCTAAGTTCGTTACTCCCTCTAACCATTCAACCGTAGGTAATACATCCGCCTGCATTATTCTTGTTGTTGCAGACTCGCCTTCCGGTGTCTTAAATATGTTTCCGCCTTCGTTAAGGATTGTCATCTATTTGTCTCGTTTCTTGGATTCAATTATTCGCTTGATGCCTCTATCAAATTTAGTGCCATCAGCGCCTTTAATTGAGTTAATAAACCTTCTCTCTAGCTCGATAGCTGTAGACTGATCATAATGCTTATGCATAGATTCAATTAGGTTTATTGCTGAGTTAATAATATTTGTCGCTCGGCTCTGGATCAGTGACTCTGCATCTCTGCGGTCAGCGATCTCATTAAGTTCCTGTAAAATTGATCGTGTTTTAATTTTCATTTTTTCATTTCCAAATATTACTATGTGTATTTACCCTTTTTGTTATTAAATTATATAACAATGGATATTGCCTGTCAATCTATTTAACACTCAACATATATAATTATCCACTCATGCGCATAATGCATGACAGCCTTTACCACAAAATACTTGATTTTTTATTAGGTTGGCTGTACTATTATATAAATACAACTGTTATTACAACGCAGACACGTTTTCCAACGTTCTCAAATTGAATTAACACACACAGACACTGGGATAGACCGGGGCACCATCCATGCCTTACAAGTGATTGACGTGTACCAAAGGTACATGCACCGCCGGGGAAGATCCGGGGTATTGCTTTCCTTAAGCATCCAAAACATAGAAACAGGAGAACCACTATGAAAAAAGTGATTAAAGTCCTACGAGATTTGTTTGGATCTAAGCCTTCTTTGAAGAATGATTCTTACCTCGTATGGGCCAAGACAGAGTATAAACATGACTGGCAGTTTGCCTATCAACATATGCTCGACCATAACGGAGCCGCACCGACACTTAGGGACTTACATCCCTGGAACGACGGCAAACTAAAAAGAAACATAAACTTACAAGGATGGGTATAATGACCTCAGCAACTATTAGTACTTACTACTGCACATTTTGCGATGCAGTTAAAACAATCGCAATCACAGCACTTGTTAGTATGATCGCATTTGGCGAATCAGCTGGCAGAGCAAGAGCGGCTGCCGAACTTAGCCGTATGGGAATGCACGACGAAGCTAAAGCACTTATGTTAGATGGAGTAAAAAAATGAGTACTCAAACACTTACACGTTTTTACTGTTCCTTCTGCGATGCAATTAAAAACTTCTTTAAAGGCTTTATTACTGAAAGCAGGTTTGATCCTAAGTTTGACCACAAAGGCTACAAACAACTGAGCAAGTTAAGCGATTACGAATTGCGTGACATTGGTATCACCCGCGGTGACATCAATCATATTTGTAGTGGCGGAACTGTACATAGAGGTAGATTCTAATGTGGGAAAGAATAATCAAACGATGTGAGATTATTGGTCTTACTAGAGCTGCAAGTATGTTACAATCCCAGTACGGGATTACCCAAGAACATGTTAATAAATTAAGAGAAGCTGCTGACGAAGCTAGAGAAGAACTTCAGAAGATGAAGATTAAAAATAGCTACGAAGCAGGTGATCATTACATGAAAGGTAAGTCTGTTGCAACATGGAAAGGTAAAGCACATGTGTAACTGGCAACCAATGACTGACGAAGAATGTGACTGGGTTTCTAATCCAGTCAAAACCCCTACTACAAAATAACACACACGGAGACTTATGAAAAATTTACTTGATAATTTACTAATAAAGTGTGACGGCGAACTATGTGAAAACATAGGATTCGGTATCGTTGCATTTTTTAGTTTTGCAGTAATTTGGCACTCACTTAGTATTATCTAAGCGGTTGACAAGTACTAAATACTACGTTACACTAGTAACACTACACACACATACATAATAAAGGAGAAGAATTATGAGTACAGTAGAATCAAAGCATGGTGCTGAGATATTAAAGCAGACACAAGCTATGGCAGAAATGGTCAAAGACATGATGCCAAAAGTAACTACAAATAAAAACGGTTACGAAATTAGAACTAAAGTTTTAGAACTTGCCCAAGGCAATGTTTGGAACGACTATCATGCTAATTTTGCAGGATGGTCAACCCTAGTTACCAAAGAAGGTGATGAAGTTGTAACAACTGTAGAAATGCCAGAAGTACCTGGTACTGACGCAGTATTAGAAGCTGCTGAAAAGTTTTATGCTTTTGTAAGTGGCAACAAGTAAACTAAAGTAACATTATATATTTCCTATTTTAGGATGAAGCTAACATTAGAACGCATAGCGATAGTATAGAATAATAAGATTACTGAGTAACTGAGAAGGGCAACCATAGTGTTGCCTTTCTTTTTGAGTGCAGGATATATAATAATAACAAAGTAAAAAAGGACAGTTCATGTTTGATGAATATAGTCAATGGTTCCAGTCATTACAAGATACGATTTGTAATACAATAGAAGATTTAGATTGCAATATGACTAGCCACAAAGGCTCGTCTAAAAAAGAGTGGGATCAATTTCACAGAACAATCTACGGTGATGTGTTTGAAAAAGGCACTGTTAACTTCAGTAAGGTTACTTCGGAGTTTGATCCTAAGTTTGCAAAAGAGATTCCAGGTACAGAAGAACACAACAGATATAGTGCCACAGGTATTAGTGTTGTATTACACCCATGGAACCCTCATGCTCCTGCTATGCATTTTAACACTCGTTACTTAAAGACATCAACTAAAGAATGGTTTGGTGGTGGGATGGATGTTACTCCTTGTATGCCATTTGACAAAGAATCATATCATGCAAGTCTAAAACAAATGTGCGATATGCATAACAGTGATTACTATCCTAAGTTTAGTAAAGCATGTGATGAGTATTTCTACTTGCCACACCGCAACGAAACTAGAGGTGTAGGTGGTATCTTCTTTGAGTATCATGATCCAAAGGATATGGACTTTAATTTTGTTAAAGATGTAGGACGAACATTCAACTCGTTGATCAGAAGTATCATTACTCCTACAATAAATATGGACTATACAAGTAGAGACAGACAAATACTAGAACGGAAACGTGGCCGCTACGTAGAGTTTAACTTACTTTATGATCGTGGAACTAGATTTGGATTTAAAACAGGTGGAAACATGGAAGCAATACTAATGAGTTTACCGCCTAGTGTAAGGTGGGATTGATGAGAATTGGTGTAAGAGGAAGTGACCTGGCATTGGCTTATGCTAGTGCAGCAACGATGATCTTAGAGCACAAGTCATTTATTGATGTAGAGATAGTTGTAATTAAAACAGATGGTGACATACATCAAGATGTGCCTATTCATGAGATAGGCGGCAAAGCTGTATTTTGTAGTGCAATTGAAACTGCATTACTTAACGGAGATATAGATGTTGCTGTGCATAGTCTAAAAGATATGCCAGCAGATGTTGAAGTGGCTGAACTAGAAATAAGCGCAGTACTAGAACGCAGAGATCCAAGAGATTGTGTTATAGGTAACATGGGCATTAATGCAAAAGTAGGCACTGGTAGCCCACGAAGAGCCGCTCAATTAAAAATATTAAATCCGTACATACAAGTTTCTCCTATTAGAGGAAACATTGATACTCGCATTGCTAAATTAGATGCTGGGGAGTATGATGCGATTATTCTTGCTGTTTCAGGATTAGAAACACTTGGACTTGAACATCGCATCAACAAGATATTTAATATTGATGAAATGCTGCCTGCAATCGGGCAAGGAGTGATTGCTTTACAAACTGTAAAAGACTCAGAAGCAAGTCAAATAATAAAAACAAAGAATCACTTAGATACTTACTATGCTGCAATGGCAGAACGTAGAATGTTAAAAGTTATTGATGGTGATTGCCATACTGCAATTGGTTGTATTTCTAGTGTTGTAGGCGACTGTATTATGTTACAAGCACACAACTACGAAACAGGAAAGCACGGTTCAGTTATTGGAAAGAAACTTGACTATCTTAAATTAGGAGAGTCATTAGGAGTAAAACTTATATGAATAAACTATTTGAAAATGCCTGCAATAGAGTAGAGCAACCTGTACCTCCAATTTGGATGATGCGGCAGGCCGGACGATATCAAAAAGGTTACATGGAAATGAAAGAACAGTTTACATTTGAACAAATGTGTAAACTTCCACAAGTTGCAGCTAAGGTTGCAATGCTACCAATTAATCAATTTGATTTTGACATTGCAATACTGTTTAGTGACATACTTTTCCCTATTGAAGGGTTAGGTGTTCCTCTAAAGTTTAATCCAGGTCCAAAGTTTGAATGGCTAATTACAGAAGAAAATTATAAAGACCACATGGATGTTGACGCTGCTATTAAACACATGGTGTTTCAAAGTCGTGCTATTACTGCAACACTAGAAGCACTACCTAAAAATAAAAGTCTTATTGGGTTTGTAGGAGGTCCTTGGACACTGTTAAACTATGCAACTGGCAAACAAAAAACAAGCACTAAGTTTAAAGTAGAATACTTACACAAAGTTCTTGTTCCTTTGCTCAATCGTAATATACATTTACAGTTAGCAGCTGGTGCCGAAAAAGTTATGATACTTGATAGCGGAGTAGGTAACATGAGTGAAAAGTTCTTTAAGGATCACTATAAAGAATTACTACAGCCTATGGTAGGCGAGCATGTAGGATATTACACACAGCATTTAAATACTAAATGTATGCCTAGTTTACTTAAAATGGGTTGGAAAGGAATTGGTGTTGATAGCACTGTTGATATTTCAAAAACTATGAACAAGTATAAAGACGGATTTGTGCAAGGCAACTTTGACGAGCAACTATTACTTCTACCTTATTTAGAATGCAAAGAACAGATTCGTTTGTTTTTAAGTAAAATGGATACAGTTGATCGTACAGGATGGGTATGTGGCCTCGGGCATGGTATTAATAAACTCACGCCCGAAGCTCATGTTGAACTGTTTGTTGATATGGTTAGATCACACTACAGTTAATAACCGTTTGGAAATATCATATAGTCGTTGCAAGTAATTTTGTGTAAATCGTAGTCTAGTTTCTTTGAATGGTTCTGAGTGAGGTATTAACCCTTTCATGCCGTACACTGGCCACTTTGAAAGTTCACCGTATGTGCTACGCATATAATTATCATATACAACACTTTTCATCTTATCTCCTGTTCCTAACATTATTTAATTCTGTTTTGTAATATGACTGTCAAACAGGCTAGAAACAGACTCTTCGTTGGTAACCCGACGAATAGCTTCTCCAAATAGATTAGCAACACTAACCTGTCTTGTCTTTTTATAAGTTTTAGGACAATGATCTAAAATACTATCTGTGACTACTAGTTCGTCAAGAACACTCTTCTCAACCTTTTGACATGCATCAGCGGAAAGTACACCGTGTGTAATATATGCACGAACTGTTAGAGCACCTGCATCCATAATGGCTTTTGCTGCACTACATAAAGTTCCTCCACTGTCAATGATGTCATCAACTAGAATGGCGTGTTTACCTTTAACATCGCCGATCAAGTTCATGACCTCACTCTTACCTGCTTCGGGTCTACGTTTGTCTACGATAGCAATATCTCCTCCAAACATGTCTGCAAACTTTCTAGCACGAACAACTCCGCCAGCGTCAGGGCTTACAAACACTGTACCTTGCTGTTGCACTTCAGGATCATCAACTAGGCCAATTGTGCGTCTAATGTCTTTAGCGAATACTAGTCGACTAGTTAAGTCATCAACTGGAATATCAAAGAAGCCTTGTATCTGTCCTGCGTGTAGATCCATTGTAAGGATTCTATCTGCGCCTGCTGTTGTTAATAAGTTAGCTACTAACTTTGCAGTAATAGGTGTACGACTTGCACTCTTACGATCTTGTCTAGCATATCCAAAGTAAGGAATGACTGCTGTAATACGACTAGCACTCGACCTACGTGCTGCATCAATCATAATCAACAGTTCCATTAAATTATCGTTTACAGGAGTACTAGTACTTTGTATAATAAAGATGTCTTCTCCTCTAATGTTTTCTAAAAACTCTACACTCGATTCGCCGTCGGCAAACGTGCTAACATTTGTAGGAACTAAAGATGCAAAACAATGATCTGCAATCTGTTGTGCTAATTTCTTGTTGGCGTTTCCTGCGATAATTTTCATTTTCAAACGGTTCCCTTCCTCTATAAGTTAAATTGTGTCCTTGCCTAGATGCCCTTTTACCATTTGTTTTATTTCTAAAACATTGTAATTAGGATCTTCAACAAAGAACGTTTCTTGTTGGTAATCTGTGTCAGCAAATCTTATATAGGGAGTATCTAAGAAGCCTGTGTGCGTTTCAATACTAGCTCGTATTCGCTGATAATCTGCTTCTTCTAGATGTATTCCAAAGTGCGGAACACATACTTCTCCCATATCAACATGGTGCTTAGAACGCTCAGGTCCTTTCGACTGTCTTGGGGTTGAACTGTGTAATGTAAGTTCATTTCCAAAGAAGTCTATGTCTTGCCATTTGCCTTCTTCTGCCATGTCTAATTTGCAACCTAGTACATCTGTGTACCATTGTTTTGCGATTTCCAAATCGCCAGCCTCGATGGCTAGATGAAAACAGTTACTCATGCTTACTTCCTTTCTAATATCTAAAGTGTGCTCTTGATCTTTTTCCACCTTCTGGATTGAAGTTATGGATTACATTAACATCATTCTTTTGTTGATTTAATAATGTTTTAGTTCTAAAATCAAAAATAACAGTACTGTCGTTGTTTGTATGTTTAGTTATTAAGTCTTTGTAAGTGTTTGCAGGATAATGAAACCCACAACTTAACCAACTGCAAACAAAATCAAATTTGATGTCTGAGTCTAAATTGATGTTATTAGCATCTACGAAATTGTATTTTATGTTTCGGTTGTCCCAATATGTTTTGAGCTCACTGACTGGAAGATAGAACTTCATGTCTCCAACAGGTCCCCAACTTGATTTGCGAGGACGATCTATTGTTGTTTGGAAGTCTCCTTCTAGTAACCATAGTTCAGTTCCGTATTTCTTTTGAAACTGTTCACTTACATAAGCATAGCCGCAGCCAATGTCTAGTATACGTTTGGGAGGAGTTTTAAGGTATGCATCTATTTGTTCGAAGCACTCATACGCTGACAGCTGATACCTTTCTTTCTGCCAGGTATGAGGATAAAATTCTTTTACTTGGTTATTGTTTTCCATTGTCGCTATCTGTCAGAATGTTATAGATCTGTTTCCAGTTCTTAACAGTAGTTATGCCTTCTTGTTTATAATTCATGTTGTGACCATGTTCTATTAACAATGGACGAAGGCCAACCTTTAATCCTGCTTCAGCATTTGCTGGTTTGTCTTCAACCCAGTAATGATTTGTATCTTGATAAACTGCTAGTGCTTCGTCTTTGTCGGCACCCGTTCCAAGATATACAAATTTAGTAAATGCTGTTTTACCAAATAGTTTTTTGAGATTCATTGTACGCAACTTACATGCGTTTTTATTTTTAGAAAGAGATGTAATAGCATGAAACTCGAATCCATGTTCTTCATGCAATCGTTTAACATAGTACTGTGCATCACGCAATGCTGGGAGGAAACCCATAGTAGCACTTTCGTTAAACTGCCTAATTAATTTATGTCCTTGGTTTTTAGAAATGCCATATCGCTGACCGATATCGTATACATATTGATATCCCTTGACAGTTTCAAATCCGTGTTCTTGCATCCAAATATTAAATGCCCACTCCCAATCTAAAACTACACCATCGCAGTCTGTTAGGATAATCTTTTCGTTCTTATTCAATTGCATCTTGCTCCTATTATCTAATTATGTATATACTATAACATAACGGAGCAATGGTGTCAACCTAAATCTGTGGAGTTTCGGAATTTTTTGCGAGGTTAGCAGAATGTTTAATGTATTCAACCATACTATGATCTGAAAAGCTATCAACTCTACCTACTTTGATACCTCTCCAAATACCACGCCACTTGTCTTTAAACTTTTGCCATCTTGTAGGAGTTCTTAGATTACCCCAAGTATTAAAGTAACGTTCTGTGCCGTGATGTGTGTAGCCCATAATTGCCATAGGTACAGTAGTAACAATGTCGTTGTTGTTTACAAATCTGTTATGAACAATATCTAAACTCTTAGTGTAACCTCTCCAACCCACACGCGGACTTCCGTAGGTGTAAAGCTCAATAGGATCGTTTAGCTCAATGTTATGCTTTGCTCTACTTGCCATAATAGTTGCCATTGCAGCACCTAAGCTATGTCCACAGAACCAAAGTGTCTTAGTTACGTTTACAGTACGATTGATGTCTTCTTCGATCATAGGCCAAAGATCATCTACTTCGTCTTTGAATCCTTGATGTACTCTTGATATTGTTTCTGCTATTACTGGTATAGCTTTTAAGTCAGCTGCTATATCATTAAATGCAGTAGGCTCAGTGCCACGGCATGCAATAATTAAATCATTTTTGTTCATGAAGCGATATGCTTGTGCGCCGGCCTTTTCATAAAACTCAACAGTAGTAAATCCTAGTTTAGCTGCTTTCTTTTTTACGCTAGGCAAGTCTTCGTATGCAATTGCTGATAGCTCTGCAAATAGTAAACTTCGTTGTTCAAATGTTGTGTCTGTTAATTTAGTCTTTATTTTATTTGTAAACATAGTTCGCTCCTACTGTTTTTATTTATAAAGTAAGCCCTTCATCCATATAAGGGGTTAGATTTTTCCCAGGCAATACAATACAAGTTTGGTCTTCGTTTGGTCTAATTGTAATTGTAAATGATCTTGTTTTGGGATTGGCCCAGACTTCTAACCTTCCCACATACGCACCGCCTGGTGTTTGATATAAAGTATTGCCACTAAAAAAAGGAAGTTCTCCATGTTTTCGTATTAGAGCTTGTATCTGTTCGTTGCTTCCGCACTCGACCATCAACGGTAATCTTATTGGTGGTTGCTCTTGTTCTTCACCATATGCTGTTCCTGCATAAAATACGACCATCCATGTTAATACAATAAGTGCCCAAATATGTTTCATGTTCTTTTCCTTTATGGAAGTTTAACTACCCCTTCAGCAATCAAACGTTCTCTGTTTTTCATATGTGCTGCTTTGGTATCATCTTTAGATCCACCAAAGTAAGGAACACATTGTCCTTCAGCAATCATAACTTCTGTTGCTAGACGCCCATCGTCTAAAATAAAGTCTCCTAAGATACGTCCGAACTTGCCTTTCATATCTTCACCATTCCTACTAATCTGTGTTTTAAGAATAGAAGTCTTTCCTAGTAATTCTTTTAGTCTTTTCTTTGCAGCAAGGCCAAACGCCTTTTCTACTTTATCTCTTGTGCGTGATTCAGGAGTATCTATCCCCATAACTCTAACACGTTCGTCGGCTAGTATTACATTAAATCCTAAGTCAATGTTCACATCTACTGTGTCCCCATCAACCACTCTCGTTACTTCGCATCGGTACTCGTACATAGATTCGCTCCCTGTATTATTATAGTAGTATTTATTAAAAAGTGTGGAAGTTATTAACTCCAGGGTCTACTTGCTGCTGGTGCGCCTGTGTTTTCGTCATCGTCTGCGTTGTATGCATCTGCTTCATATGGGTTAGGCAGTCTGTTCTTATTGAATGTTTTTAATGCCCTATAGTAAACAGCATCAGTATCTGCGGCTGCAAGTCCTTCACGTTTAGCTTGTGCAATAGCACCCTTTTGTTCTTGACGTGCTTCTTTGTTGCCAGTCTTTAATGGAACACATATAATTACATCACCTGCGGCAAGTCCTGCGGCAGTTAATGTCTTTGCGCCATCATTAGCTTGATTGATAGCAGAGTCTTTTTCAGCAACAATTTCACCGTACATTCCTGTTGTAATAGGAGCACCTTCTATTGCTTGTACTAGAGCTGTAAGTCCGTTCATTGTAGTTGAACCGTAAGTTACAGTCACATTAAACTGTACGCCTGTTAACCCTTTACATTTAATAGTTGCCATTAGTTACCTCTAATTATAGTGATTCGCATATATCGCTTGTTCACAAGTATTTAGTTAAATACAAACATGTTAAAAATGTTTCGAAGTATTATTTCCATGTGGAAAGACTACGATGAACTATTGACAGAACTTCGAAAAGACGGGTGGCATTTTTATACCCACCACACCTTAGGGGGAATAGGTTGTTATTATGATAGACAAAAAGCCAATAAACAAATTGCTGAGAGATCTAAAAAGCAACGGTAATTACCGTGTTTTTAATGATATCTTACGTGAGCGAGGAGAGTTTCCAAAAGCAATATGGTATGGTCCATACAACATTAAGAACATTGTAAATTGGTGTTCTAATGATTATTTAGGTATGGGTCAACATAAAGTTGTCATAGACGCTATGCATACTGCCCTAGACCAAACAGGATCAGGCTCGGGAGGTACACGGAACATTGGCGGTACCAGTCACTATCATGTGGCATTAGAAAACGAACTTAGTACACTACATAACAAGGCAAAATCATTATTGTTTACGTCTGCTTATGTAGCTAATGAGTGGACTCTTATTTCATTAGCAAAAATATTCCCCAACATTGTATTTTTAAGTGATAGCAAGAACCATGCTTCTCTTATCCAAGGCATACTTCACAGTAAAGCACAGAAACAAGTATGGACACACAACAACATGGATCAACTAGATGAACTATGTGCAAGTGCTGTACTAGCAGGACAAACACCTTGTATTGTTTTTGAAAGTGTTTATTCAATGGACGGAGATGTTAGTCCTATTGAACAGATATGTAACATTGCTGACAAGTATAATGCCATGACGTACATTGATGAAGTTCATGCTGTTGGCCTGTATGGCGAACACGGAGGCGGCTGGACAGAAAAACTAGGGCTTCAATCCCGTGTTGATATAATCAACGGAACCCTAGGTAAAGCATTTGGTGTGCAAGGCGGCTACGTTGCTGCTGATGCAGACGTAATAGATGCTATTCGTAGTGTCGCCTCCGGCTTTATTTTTACAACTTCAATGAGTCCTGTAAGTTGTGCTGGTGCTATGGCTGCAATTAAATACCTAAAAGATCATAACGAAATGCGTGAGCTGCATCAAGAACGTGCTGCTAAACTTAAAGAGCGGTTAGCTAAGAATGGTATTCCGGTTATGGAAGAGTCAACTACACACATTGTTCCTGTACTAGTTGGCAATGCTAAGAAGTGTAAGAGCATGAGTGATATGTTGTTAGACGAACATAATATATATGTTCAAGCAATTAACTTTCCAACAGTAGCAGAAGGAACAGAACGATTACGTTTTGCTCCTACTCCGTATCATGATGATGGAATGATTGAAGATTTAGTTATTGCTCTGAAGGCTGTATTTGCTCGTCACCAGGATTAAGTCTAAATTGATCTTCTTCATAGTCAGCTGACCCTGTTTCAAATATAGTCGAGTTATGTTCTAGTGACTCTAGCTGATGCGGCGACATTTCAGCAATATCAACAGTATTGCCTTCTTTAACTATTTGTTCTCTTGGCACTCCTGTTTTAATATCTATAAAAGTAATCTTAAACGATCCTGAATTTACAAACCAACTCTTACGTTTGGTCTTGTGCAGTAGCATTGCTGTTTTCTTTTTAGGATATTCAAAGACTAGTAGCTTTCCACAATAACTTTCATTTGAAGCAAAGTTTATTTCTAAGCCCCAGTCTTTAACTGCATGTCCTTGAGGGATTAACTTCATGGTCGATGATCAACAATCTTATCTATAAGTCCGTATTCAAGAGCTTCTTTAGCTGACATAAACTTATCACGCTCCATGTCGGCTTCTAGTTGTTCAAACGTTTTACCTTTGCTGTTATGCTTTTCGTAGATCCCTGTAAGTTCTTTTTTCATTTTAAGAATTTCTTCTACTTGGATCTGCATGTCAGTTGCTTGGCCTCTTGCTCCACCACTTGGTTGATGAATCATATGTCTTGCGTTAGGTAACATATATCGTTTGCCTGGTGCACCGGACTGTGCTAACAAGCTACCCATTGAACATGCCTGTCCCATTACATAGGTAGACACTTCAGGTTTAATAAATTGCATTGTATCGTAGATGCTCATGCCAGCAGTTACTACACCGCCTGGACTATTAATAAACAACGAAATTGGTTTGTCTGAATCTTCTGATTCTAAAAATAGTAATTGGCAAACAACTATGTTAGCCATAAAATCCTCTACAGGGCCGTTCAGCATAACAACTCTATCTTTAAGTAATCTGCTGTAGATATCAAAAGCTCGTTCGCCCTTGCTCGTTGATTCTACTACCATTGGTACTAATGCCATATTTTCTTTTCCTTTAATTGTTGTGCAAGACGTTTCATATACTGTTTATATTAAGGTCTTTAACGATGTTTGTCAACCACGATTTAACATTAATGCTTGGAGACCATCCTAGTTTGGTAAGTTTAGTAATGTCAGCCAGTGTACTAGGAATGTGTCCTAGGCGTGGCGGCGTCTCAACTTGCTTGGTACTTACAATGTCTGCAAGTTCTCTAATAGTTACACTTGTGCCTGAGCCTACATTATATACGTCTCTATCTTTTCCGTGTTCGATAATCAATTTGAGAGCTTCAATCGCATCGCTTACATGTACAAAGTCTCTAGTCTGTGAACCTGTTGCATCTAGTAACAACGGGTCACCAGCTTGTGCTGCTTCAATAAATTTAGAGATAACAAGCGCATACTTGCCTGTTTCCATAAATGGACCATACATTGTAAATGGTCTAACAATCACTAGCTCAGTCTTACCTCTTGATGATTGCGCAGTAAGTGCTGCCTCGGCTGCCATTTTGCTTATTGCATAAGGACTTGTAGGTGCTAACGGATCTGTTTCTCTATTAGGTACCCACCCATTATCACCATACACGCTACTAGAACTAAAGTATATAAACTTCTTTACTCCTAGTGTTTGCGACAGTGAAAATATCTTTTGGCTAGTTCCTATGTTCTGCCTGTAGTATTCTTCGTACTCGTTCCAGCTAGGGCTTATCCTAGTTTTATTGGCTAGATGAATAACTATCTCGCAATCCATCATACGCTGCTTAACTTGCCACAGATCTTCTGATATATCTGCTCCACATACATTATAGTCATTATAAAAACGCTCACGTTCAGCATTGTCAAACAACTCTAACGGCAAGTCTATACATTCTAGACTGTGTTCTTCGCTTAATTTATAGACTAGATTACGTCCAAAAAAGCCTGCTGCACCTGTGATTAATATCTTCATACACATATATATTGTATTATATGGTTGACAAGTGGTAATCGTGAGTGTAATATGTAAGTATAAATTAACGCTATGGGCCAGTAATTCGTTACGCACCCAGGCACAAACTAACACTAGCAATTCGTTGCACATGTTATAAGGAGTTAAGAGCATGAAGAAAGTTCCGTACAATCGCCAGACGGAGATCAACAAGTATCTGGCAAAATTCAAAATTTCATTCGAAATGAAAGATGACGCAATTGATTTGCGTACTATGTCTGACAACTACGACCGTGGCATTATTCCACTTAATGATATTGCAGAAGCAATTGATGTTGTACTTGGACCTGACAAGAAACCTAATGTCCAAGACCCATACAATCCTAAAGAAGGTATTGTAAAGTTTGGTTGGATTGATTGGGACGACATGTATTTGTGGCCAAGGTTCCAACGAGATGTTGCACCTAACCATATGTATAAAATTGAACAAGACTACGAACACACTGCGGTACTGTTGCCAACTGCTATATTAGTAGACGGAATGTACATGCTGTGGGACGGTCATCACACATCACAAGAAATGTTTAGACAAAAATATACTACATACCCTATGTGGTATATTGATACAAATATGATTACTGCCAACACAGTACAAGACGCAGGCTTCACAGACAAAGTAGAGTATGCTGTTTGGTTAGCAGGACAAAACATGATACGTATTAACAGTCGTAACAAACGTAAACTACATGCCTACGATGAGTTTATGATATTGCTAGAAACAAAAGATAGTGCAACTGTACAGATGAATAACATTTTAACTGCTACAGGGTTTGGTCCTAAACGTAATGCTAACACACCAAATGCATTTAGTCAGATTAAAAGTGGACAAACTATATTTGAAATGTCAGATGATTACGGAGTTAAAGGCAAATACTTTAAACGTGCATTGCAATTCCATAATGCACACTGGAAGAAGGCAGCAGCAGAGTTAGAGATATGGAGGCCTATGGCATTATTGTATAAGATGGCTGAGGTTGAAGGCTTTGCTATCGATGCAGCTTTTGATGATGAACTAGGAAAACTGTTTATTAAAATATGGGGTGATCCAACATCAGTACAACTAGGTCTAAAGGACAACTACGAGACTGCACTACACGCCAAAGGGTTTACAAACCCAAGAGACCACGACCAATGGCGTGTATATGATGCTATTGTAAACTTGTACAATACCTTTATAGGACGTATCCAACTTCCAACAGCACAGTGTAGGTGGTAACATGAAGTTCTTATACTTAATGAAAGACCCTATGGGTAGTGGTGATTGTAAGATTGGTATTACTGGAGTGGATCGTGCAATGGATAGGCTAGGAGTTTATCAGAACAGTTATTCTGCTCGTAGCCATTACGCTACGTTCAATCACTTGTGGTATGGTAAGTCAAACCCAATTAGTAAACTAGAGAGTGTACTCAAAGACACGTTTGGCTATGCTATTATGCTAGAGGGTAGAGGCTACTCAGAATGGATAGCTGAGCCTGAAGAAACTATACTAAAGAAACTAAAAGAAACTATTGAAGACTACCATTTTCATGTATACGAGATCGGCAAAGAAATCAATGTACACAACGTAGATGAGGTAATTAATCGGTTGACAGACCTATAAATTTCTGTTATAATATATATATTAATTAGGCACACAAGGAGCAACATACATGAGAACACAACCGCAAGATATTATCGCACAGTTAGAAGCTGACAATAGCAAACTAGCCAAACAAGCAATCCTCGAAGCAGCAATGCAAGAAGGACTAGATGAGTTCTTTGAAGGTGTTCGAATGGCTCTTGATAAAACATATACTTTTGGTGTGAAGCAAGTGCCTGAGCGTTCAGATGTACTTACCGGACAAGGCCTAAGTTGGACAAACTTTGCTGAACTTGCTGAAGCATTGTACAAACGTAAACTAACAGGACATGCGGCACGTGACGCAATTGAACTTGCAATGAGTGTTGCTACTACTGATCAATGGAATGGTTTTTATAGACGTATTCTTATTAAAGACTTGCGTTGTGGAATGAGCGAAAAGACTGTTAACAAAGTAGCTAAAGAGTTTCCACAGTATAAAGTACCTGTGTTTGAATGTATGCTCGCCCATGACGGTGCTAACCACGAAAAGAAGTTAGTTGGCCGTAAACTTATTGAGCCTAAGCTAGACGGTGTACGTTGTATTACAATTGTTGATCACGAAAACAAAACTGTAACACAGTACTCACGTAACGGCAAAGTGTTAGAAAACTTTACACACATCACTGATGCACTAAGCAACTTTATTGATGAGTTTGGACGTTCGTTTGTGCTTGATGGAGAAGTTATGAGTGCTGACTTTCAGCAGTTAATGACACAACTAAATCGAAAGTCAGATGTTGAAGCTGGTGATGCTCGACTTGCACTGTTTGATATTATTCCGTTGGTAGAGTTTAAACAAGGACAAAGCATACAAGGACAAAGACGCAGAAGCAATATGCTTAAAACATTTGCTAAGATATTTGAACAATGTTATTGTGACATTGTAACACAAACAGAAGTAGAACTGGGCACTGAAGAAGGTGATGCACAGTTTAAAGCATATAACTTAGATGCTATTGAAAAAGGTTACGAAGGGATTATGATTAAAGACATTGATACTGTTTATCAATGTAAGAGATCACATGCATGGCTAAAGCAAAAGCCGTTTATTGAGGTTACATTGGAGGTTGTAGATGTTGAAGAAGGAACAGGAAGAAATGAAGGACGACTCGGTGCTATCGTTTGTGAAGGAATGGACGATGGAAGAATGGTTAGGGTCAATTGCGGTAGCGGCTTTAGTGACAGTAACCGCGATAACTTTTGGACTCTTCGTAGCGATGTTATTGGACAACTAGTAGAAGTACGTGCAGATGCAGTAACACAGAATCAAGACGGTACATATAGTTTGCGCTTCCCACGTTTTAAAACGTTCCGAGGCTTTGAACCAGGAGAGAAGGTATGAGTAATATAATAAATTTTCCAGTCGTTAGTGAAAACGACAAACAGTTTTTAGAATTAGAGAAACAACAAAAGATTATCGAAGAACAACGTAAAAGAATAGAAGAACTGAGTAAAAAGCCTAAGTCAGTTGTTGTTGAAGAAGATGATGGGTATCACGATTAATAAAATGAAAGCAAGGAATAATAAAATGAAAACAAACGACTCACAGCTACAAGAGCTGTACAATCACTTTTTTGCAGAAGTAGCCTTAGAGATTCAAGAGAACGAAGACCCGTTAGCTGTAGCTGCGGTGCTAACGTCAATTGCGCTTCGCTTGTACAAAACTTCACTTGATGAACGTGACTTTAATAAAATGGTTGCATCAATCGTAGCTAAGAAGGGTGACGTACTACCTTTCTTTGACACTGATAAAGTTCTTCACTAGGAGGCTGTAGATGGAACCCGAAAAGTACCCGAATATAAGTTATAGTTGGACGCAACCCTACTTGCCTACTAACTATAATCCTTTCTATACACCTAGCACAGAGCATGTGGTTACAGAAGAAATGATTCGAATTGCTGCTGTAGACAGCATTATAGATCATATGTCAACATACCCTGATGCTGATCGTATCATTAAACAAATACAGGAGAGTAACAAATGAAACTAGCAGATTTTAAATTACTGCCAACTGAAACTCCTAAGGGTGTACAGGCAATGCTTAACTTTGGTGATTATGAATTAAGTATTATCCAGAACGAAATGTCATACGGTAATGCAGCAGGCTTGTTTGAGATAGCAGTATTCAAGAACGACAATATGGTTGAACTGCCGGGTATAACTAATAGCGGAGACACTGTTGCAGGACATCTAACAGAAGATGATGTTGACATAATCATTAAGAAGATGTACCTAATAGCTAAACAGGAGCCTAAACAAATTTAATAGGAAACTACATGAACTATATTTTTACAAGCGAATCAGTAAGTGACGGACATCCAGATAAGGTTGCAGACCAAATCTCAGATGCTCTTGTCGATGCTGGCTTAAAGAACGGCGATGAAACAACCCGTGTAGCAATTGAAACACTAGTAACTACTAACATGGTTACACTTGCAGGTGAAGTTAAGAACTTTAATGTAACTAAAGCAGCCGTAGAACATATTGTACGCAACAAAGTTAAACAGATTGGCTACGAACAAGAAGGGTTTCATTGGAATAAACTAAAGATCTATAATGAAATTCATAGCCAAAGTGCAGACATTGCACTAGGTACAGACGACTTTGGAGCAGGCGATCAAGGTATTATGTTTGGCTATGCTTGTAATCATACAGCTAGTATGATGCCAGCACCTATTCATTATGCTCACGAGATATTAAAAGAACTCAAAGGCCTCCGTGAACTAGATGATATCCTAGGTCCAGATGCTAAGAGTCAAGTAAGCGTAGAGTACAATGGTGCTAGGCGTGAAGGTCTTATTAAACGTATTGATCAAATTGTTATCAGCACACAACATGCTGAAGGCGAAATAGTAATTGCAAGAGAACTTGCAAAGCAGGCTGCAAGATCAGCCCTAGGTAATTTAATTGATGAAGATACTGTATGGCACATTAATCCTACTGGGAGTTTTGTTATTGGTGGACCTGACGGTGATGCAGGAGTTACAGGACGAAAGATTATCGTGGACACCTATGGTGGGTTCGCTCCTCATGGTGGTGGCGCTTTTTCTGGAAAAGACCCTACGAAAGTAGACCGTAGTGCTGCCTACATGGCACGTTGGTTAGCTAAGAACGTAGTAGCAGACGAAATGGCAGACTGGTGTAACATTCAGTTATCGTATGCTATTGGCGTAAAGCAACCTACTAGTATCCTTATTGACAGCAACGGACACAATCGTAGTATTGAACATTTTATACGTGAAGAGATTGACTTGAGTCCTAAAGGAATCATTGACAGATTTGATTTATTCAACTACACTAACTATAGTGAAAACTGCGTGTACGGACACTTTGGAGACAAAGACGTACCTTGGGAAAAGATAGGATGGTAACCCATGTATAAAATTGAAGACATTGAACCCGGCAAAAGCTACGGATGCATGTTTAAAGTAGAAACTATGCTAGACACATTTGATAGGCCTCCAGGGCTTAGTGACACACCCTTGAAGGGGCCTGGCACATACGAAGGCTTTGGAGTTATTCAAGTACGTGACCTAGAGTCACGCCACGTTGAACTATACGACACAGAGTCACGTAAGACATTCACAGTAAGTTTTGATAATATATGGGATGTTGATGATGTTGAATACACAGACTGAAAAAGCATGTAGTAAGTGCGGCGTAGTACAACCCTTAGATCGTTTTTGTAAAAGCTCTGGTGCAAACTATCTACGCACCGAATGTCGTGACTGTGAGCGTGAGCTAGGCAGAGTACGTAGAGAGCTTAAACGCACACACCCAACCCCCGGCGATGATCACATATGCCCTATTTGTAAGAAGGGTGCTGCTGCTGTTAAAGGTGCAGGCGGACGCAAGAGCGGCCATTGGTGTTTGGATCATGATCATAAGACCAACAAGTTTAGAGGGTTCATATGCCACACATGTAATAGGGCATTGGGTCAGCTACAAGATAGGGTCGATGTTTTAGAGAATGCTATTCAGTATCTCAAACAGGGTTAGGCCAGCCAGTTGTTAACCGACTGCTTGGCTGATACGCTAATACTATGATCCCAAAGTTCACTAGGGTCTATATCAAATAACTTAGCAGGCTTGGTGTTATCAGCTATTAGCCAACTACTGCTTCTAGTAAAGGGCGGTTGCCCATCCAATTCCATTTTTAGTTGCCCTGGTGCCCATTGACTTAGGCCATAGCATATTCTAAACCATCTAGGCGCATCGCCATCTGCTAGGCAATGAAACATGCTTTCGTGGCTAGTAACTCTCCAATGCTCATTAACGTACATTGTATGCTCGTTCTCCCATTCAGGAGTGTGTAACATCCATATACTGCCCTTTTGTATAGGGCCGCCCCAATAGAGTGGAAAGCGTAAATTTTGTAGGTCTAGTCTAAGTTCTTTGGCTAGGTCTTCTAGCGTGTGTGGAGTAGGTCTATTAACACAAAGTGCAAATGTACCTTCTTGATTGTGATTGGTGATAAGGTTTACTGTACGAGCAAAACGCCCGTCAATCATACCCGGTGGTGCAATTATTAAACTTCCATTGGCTGGTTTAACTGTCATGTATTAAGACCAATCTGGTAACGGGCCGCCATACTTCTTGCCCTTAATCTTTTTACCTTTGACCTTAACTCTTTCTGATCCAATTTTGTGACTCTTGCCGCCATCACGACTGCGATAGCCTTGGCTCTTACAACTTGACAGTTGACTAGCACCTAGTGCGCTGTCTGGCTTACCCGATGTGCATAGGGCTCTACTTGCTGGCTCTTCAACAAACTGTATGTCTAATACTTCGCTTATTCTCATATGATGTTCCCTACCATGTGTATTGCTGTGATTAACAGAGCCTTTGTATCTAGGTCATCACCTGCATCCGTGTCAATCTTAGGCTCTTCAATTAGTCTTAACATAATGTCTTGATACTCATATTCTTCGAGGCCACCACCATCATATTGTTCTGCTACCTGAAGTGCCATAGCAGCACGTTCTTTGGCCCATTTAGGTCCATGTTCAGCTAACATTTCTAATTGTTCTCTCATCGTGTTTCCTTGTTGTATAGATATTTATCTAACACATGCACATACTAGTGCAAAACTCTATCCGGATCTGCACCATATAGATGCTCTAGGTCAGCGTCTTCTATGCCTAGTCTAGCTTTAAAATATTTGATAACACACTGTAGTTCATGTGCAGCCAACACTGAATTAGAGCTGTTTATTTGTAACAGTCGTGTGTGTTGTTCTTCGAGCATTTCTAGTTCTTCGTAGAATAGTTCTGCAATGGTTACAGCTTCTTCTATGATCATTTCATCTTCGTCTGTAAAACTATAATCTTCTTCACTCAAAGTTTGTTCTCCCTTTGCATGTTAATAATATTTAGTTGATTTAGATGATGTGGGCTAGTTCTTGTGTTTGACGATCTGCTTCGCCCCATGCTTCAATGCCGCCACCAGGACCAATCATTACTAGATCCTGTTTGAGATAGAGCACTGAGTTAGGTATACATGCCACACTCTGCATGCCTAGTTCTCTCTCGCTGAGTATGCATATGCCATGATGAAAGCCTGTGTATACTACTTCTTGCAGTCCACGTTCCTTCATGTAGTCCACAAGTTCTCTGCGCTTGGACATTCTACCCACTTGACTAAATGGTGCCAACACTTGATTGTCATGCTCAGGCATAATCACAAACTGATGCTTACAGTCCTGTGTGTACCAACGTATGCGATCAGCTAGTCGTATAGTTTCCATTGCTAGCCACGGATAGCGTGTGTCCATTTCCCAACCAAATGTCTGACAGGGATGCATGATCAGCCACACAGCATTGGCTCTAAGGTGTTGCATGTTGGTCTTTTTTGGTTTCATAACACTATTTAACTAGTCACATTCGATTGACAAACAAAGGTGAATGAGTATATACTAGTAGCATGAGAAAAAGAATAACACCCAAACGGTTGCGCAAGATGGGAGCTCCTGTACTCAGTACCAAAGAGATCAAACATCAAGCCTACTATCTAATAACAGTGTACACAGTTGCACTAATCGGAGTTGCAATATGGCTGATCATAGTATAACAATACACATAGAGTTTGACATGGATCACCCTGAGCCCACTCTGAATCAAATAAGAGCAGCAGCCAACTACTACATCTGCGGTCCAGACTTCGAGCCGGACGTAGACTATAGCCGCGAAGCGGTTCGCCAGAAAATTTAAGGTATATAATCACCATGTTACGCACCCTAGCACACACACTAGTCAACTCGCTAATACTAGCACTTGAATGGTCAACAGAACGACTGTACACTCTAGACCGTCGCATTGCTGCGTATGAAGATCGCACACACGTCAATGACATAGATGAACATGCTGACTTTGCTAATCATGAAGATCCTAATATACACAGTTAACACACAGTAGTTTCGTCTAAATACTAGATGCTTAAATTATATAGAATCATAAACAGTGAACTAGAAACAGTTGCTAATCATCTTGACAGTGATCGATTGGCGCAAGAAGTGCTTGATTACTATCGCACTAACTATCCCAATGATCGGTTTGAACTTGAAAGCTACACACAATCACAAGTAAGTGGCATGGGTAGAGACCCTGACTTACACTAGAGCTAACCAACAAACTGCACAGTCACTAACCAACAAACTGCACACAGAGTAACACTATACGTATACACTATACTGTTATACACACTCGGCGACTACACTTGTACACTGCACAAGCTAACACATATAGGCTACACTTGTACACTATACTTGTACACTAGTGACCGAACGGTTGTGAGTACAGTATAAGTGATGTTAAATACGTGTATGAGTGAACATGCTTACATAAACACAACAGTTGGACGTAGCACTAACAGCGATGGTAGTAGCATACACAGACTGTTCTATAGTGTATATGACACACAAGGTAACCTAGCAGTATACACCACTGACAAACGTATAGCACGACAGTATCACCGTAGACTCTACCCTGAACAATACACTTAGACACTATACAAAGGACTATACGTATACGTAGACTCTAGTGAGTGGGAACTATTGTACTCGATCAAGTACGTTGCGAAGGCCCCGCTGCACTGCGTGTGTAGGCTCTAGGAGGCCTGGGGTTAGTGTACCAAACGGTTCAAAAAATTCATTTAATTGACTCGAATAATTCATTTGTTTGACTCAATTAATTCATTTGTTTGATTCATACGGTGGAGTATTCTACGCATGCCTGTTAAACACCTCCAAACGAGTCATAAGGTGTAGTTAATTTGCAGCCAAACCTTGCTCATATGACTCAAACGATGGAGTTTAATTGTGGATTATACCATCTTTCTATGGTGAAGTCAACCAAAATCTACGGATCCTTGACCGTAAAACCGTGATCCTACAGTGGCCCCGCTGCGCGGTATTATATATATTCATCATGATTCTAGTATACGTATACGCTTACACTCTGTGTACTACTCTTTAATAGCTTAGTGAGGCCTCAAACGTATACGTACGGTGTTAAGTGGTTCAAGTCATATACGTATACCTTTAACACACTATAAGAGCTGTCTATGTATACGTATTAAGGGTCTTGACTTTGTTATACGTATATGCTATCTATATACACTATCTGGGTATAGGCCCCGCTGCGTGGTATCTGGTTTATGTCGAACATATGTGTTGTACAAATGTATTGTTCATGAGCGGAGGTTCAAGGACACTTAGAGCGGATTCAGGGAGCGGATTTAATGGCACAATCAATCGTCTAAGAGGTTGACATTCCCAGTGTTCAATGCTATTATAGTATTAAGTTAAACGTTCAAACGCACGGTTCAAAGGAGAATCAAATCACTAACGCACTGCCCTTAGCTCAGCTGGATAGAGCAACAGCCTTCTAAGCTGTAGGTCGAAGGTTCGAATCCTTCAGGGCAGGCCAACACCGCTCGCATGGTGGAATAGGTAGACACAACAGACTTAAAATCTGTCGCTATACAACAGCGTCCCGGTTCGAGTCCGGGTGCGAGCACCAACTGCTGCTGCACAATCTGAATGCATTCGGGTACAGTGCAGCAGCGTAGACAATAGGAGAACACATGGCGAAGAAAACAAAGAAGATAACTGTAGAAGGCGCAACCGAGACCATAGAGGAATATTTGGCAAGGGGTGGAAAGATACAGCAGATAGCAGCAGGAG
>Ga0209502_10000278_pt1 | contig 58086 bp, 66 predicted proteins | sample ArcticOcean_MG_C_10_FD_187442 | JGI IMG/M metagenome (GOLD analysis project Ga0209502, IMG submission 187442) | Marine microbial communities from western Arctic Ocean - ArcticOcean_MG_CB11_90 (SPAdes) (version 2) | ecosystem: Environmental > Aquatic > Marine > Oceanic | place: Arctic Ocean... | reverse complement strand
ACATCCATTGTTTAGGTTTGTTGCCACTGCCAACTCTCGTGGTCAAGGCGATGAGTATGGTGTGTATGCAGGTGTACGACCTATGAACGGTGCATTGCTCAACAGATTTCCCATCTTCATTGAGGTAGATTACATGAGCAAAGACGAAGAGGGTACATTCCTCAAGAGAACTTACTCTCTTGCAGACGATGTCATTGACAACATCACTACGTTTGCAGGTCTGTGTCGTGCATCCTTTACCCAAGGAGAGACTACAGTTCCAGTATCGCCAAGAGATACGATGGCAATGTGTGAGATGTATGCTTTCTACGAGACAATATTAACAACGAAGACACAAGCAATGGAGTTTGCGGTTACTACCTCTGTGATTGACAGAGCACCGCTTGATAATCGACAGAGGGTTATTGAGTTAGCTGACCGTGCATTCGCATCTTGTAAATTCACATCATAAAAGGAGGAAGATATGGGAGTTACTGAATACGCAATAGCCCAAGGGATATTCGCATTAATACTAATACTACTAACATTATAGGAGAAACAATATGACTACAGAGAACTTTTACCTACCGCCTAACGACCCCGATATGGACAGAGATTACATCAAGGGTTCAGAGTACATGAACGGTACTCGTACTGCGGTCAGAACAATATCAACTGACTTCAAGACAGACGTTATGTTCCAAGGAGATGGTGCATGTACTGATGGAAAGTTTGTTGTTCTACCCGCACAAGACCAAGATGCAATGATGACCCACAGACAAGTCAATGTAGGTCGAGGCTATGCCAATCACGAAAGCTTACACAAGTTGCTCACTGATTTTAAGGCAGGTCAGAAATGGCTACGGTCTATGCACGATACTGGTCGTGGCTTTACTGCACACATGGGTCAAGCCATTGAGGATATCCGCATAGAGAATGGTGGTCTCAAGCTATACGGTGGTATGGCTAAGTCGATTGACAAGACTGCCGAAGAAGTATGCCGAGTGTTTGCCAAGGAACATGCTGACCCTAAGATACTCAACGACCCTTGGAAGATGTTGCCTCTAGCAATCACTTGGATAGGTCGTGTCAAGCTTGGGTATCCAAGTCCAGTGATACAACAAGCCTTTGATAATCTAGGAGAGGACGTTAAGAGACGAGCAATACTTGCATCAGACACCATCATCAATGGTCTAGAGCACGGTGTTGTAGGTGTAGGTCAAGTCAATACCACCAAGGCATACAAAGGTTGTCGAGAGGGTATGGCATTAGCAGAGAGAATTGCTAACGAGTTGATGAAAGAGTTACCACCGCAACCCGAAGAAGGAGATGGTACTGGCAACCCCGACACACCATGCACACCCAACGGTAGCGGTGGAGATGGAGACGGAGAGACCAAGGGTAAGTCCAAGTCCAAGGGCAAAGACAAGGAGAAGTCAGAGACCAAGGGCAATGTTGAAGAAGAGAAGACATCACATGGTAACAACGATGTTGGCGATGTGTCCAAGGGTGGAGACGTTAACACCTCAGACGAGGTTGGTCACGGTGCAGTTGAGGTTGATGTAGAAGAGATACTCACACCCGAACCAACACCAATCGACCACGAACTCAATCAGATAACATCCATGTTACAGAACCATCAGAGTTCTAGCGATGGTCGTTACGATGTCTGTCACAGAATGCCATTCACTACAGACGATGACGTTATAGAAGAACCCCAACATGCCAAGGAACATTCAGCACATTATCGTGAAGAGTATTTCAAAGCCAAGCGAGAGTTGGGTAGTAAGTTGGCAACCATGAGACGTAAGCTTGAGAGAGCATTGATTGCCAAGATAGATGTAGACAGAGAGACAGGTACGAGTGGTCGTCTCAACGTAAGAGGTAAGGCTAGTGGTATCATCATGGGTGCTAACAAAATCTACTCTCGTAAAGTTCAAGGCGAGGCTATTGATACTGCGGTTCAGATGTTGATTGATTGCAGTGGTTCAATGCACGGAGAGCCTATGAAGCTTGCGGGTCACTCAGCTATCGCAATGTCCGAGGCTCTTGAGGCGGGTGGTGTACCTTACGAAGTGATAGGTCACACTACCATATCGTTATCCAACAAGTCACACCGCAACATGAGAGATAACAATTACATTGCCGACAAGGAAGGCAACATGATTGGTCATCAAGGTTGGGCAAGAGAGTGCGGATTGTACATGCCAGTGTTCAAGCCATTCAACAAGGCACTAAGACAATGCTACGCACCAATGGGAATGATACCTACCTCCGCAGACAGTTCCAATGCAGACGCATGTGCCATACGAGAGGCAGGTCTTCGTCTACTCAAGCGACAAGAGACTAAGAAAGTTCTGTTGTTATTGGCAGACGGTTATCCCGCATGGTCAACATCGCTTAGTCGTAAGGACAGAAACCAATACACGAGAGATGCAGTTACAAATCTTGAGAAGCAAGGTGTTGTGTGTGTCGGTATCGGTATCGGAACAGATTGCGTCAAGCAATACTTCGAGAAGTGGGTAACAATCAATTCAGTAGATGACCTATCCAAGACGGTGCTTGACCAAGTAGCCAAGCTAATCATTGGCGAGAGGTTCACTGTTGATAATGCAGACTTGATAGGAGGCAAGCATGGCTTACGAACTAAAGCCTCGTAAGCGAAAGATACTACGCATCCCGTCACACTGGTTCAAGTTACGACACGGTATGACCCTCCACTTTTGGCTCGAAGTTAAGCGAAGAGTGGTTACGAAAAGCATACGTCAGAAAGACTATGTAAATATTAACAAGATAATCGAGGAGATATTGAGAGATGATTTCAAAAAGTATTATGTGCGTTACCCTAGAGGAACACATACTGAAACAAGCGAACTGTGACCCCGACTTCGCATGTACTGTTGTTACAGACCAACAGTTTCAGTTGGGAAATAGGTTGGATAGCAACGAGATAGATGGAGTGTTGTCTATTGAGTGGCTACCCAAGCCAAAGCATTGCAAGATTATTGACCCCTACACACCAATAATTCTGCACAGACGAGACGAGTGTGTAGTCGTTGAACAGAAATCAATCGTTGGTTTCTACAAATAACATTAACATAAGGAGTTACTATGACTGATAACAAAATAGCAAATGCCGAACTAGAAAAACTAGGGTTCAAGAAAGATGAGCCTCAACCTACACAGAAGATGGACAACTTCTATAAGCAACCCAAGCATTCAGACTTGGACTTGTTCACTGAGCCTATGTTCCCCGACCTGCCTCCATTCCTCGACAGACGAGAAGATATTAGGTCAACTAACAAGCCTGACAATCGTCACAAGGAACACCTTCCCAAGGTAAGAACTGGTCGGTCAACACCTCAACGAGACGATGCCATATGTAATGAGATGTCAGAGGTTGGTTCGACTTGGGTATCAGAGGGTTGCGAGACCACAATACCAAGCTCGGACATCAACCACATCGTTAACATATTGTCTACCAACATGGGTAACATCATCGAACATGGTGGTCTTATCTACAAGGATGACAAGTCATGCGACAGACTGAAGAAGTTATTGTCTGCCTACCTCAAGACGCAAGTCAAACATTGGAACGGTAGCATGTATCGTTACATCAAGGTCGGCAAGTAATGGCAGACAAGAAACAAACCGAGGCTGACAAGAGATACCTAGAGATGATGTCTAAGAAAGATGTTGTTGCTCCCACTTCTACAGAAATTGTAGAGGTGGAGGTTGCTCCCACTGCCGAGGACAATCGTGCCAAGTACCCAGAGGTAGCTAAGTTCGTAGACGAAGTACGAAAGTATTTTCCCGGTGCAAAGGTAACGAGCATTAAACCAATCAACGATAAGGAGAACAAAGACAATGGCTGACATAGCAAATGTTGTTAAGAACCTACTTGGCGGGGCTGATGCCAAGACAGTACGTTCAATAGCACTCATAGTTGTTGACGCAATGGGTAGGATAGAGGGAGAGGACTATGTGTTAGTTCCTAAGAACTCTCTTGCCTCAAGCAAGGTAGGCAGTTCAGCAACACCAAAGGTAGGTGGTGCAGTAAAGAAGTCTAAGAAATGGGGCAAGGTAATTGAGGGATGTGACTATTCCATCAAGCCAAATGGGTATGCAATCGCAGGAGGTTGGGCAAACGTCTTCGACCTATCCAAGCATGGAGATGGCACTAGAGTTATGGTGTCAGTTCCTAGTGTGGGTATGTTTATAGGCACTGTGCTAACTGGTAGCGACCACGAGTATGAATATCCAAGTGGCACTAAGGGTACTATCAAGCACTTTGCTTGCGAGTTCAGTACCGAAACGAATGATTACGAGCAAGTAATCAATCACTGTAAAACCAAGGGTGTCGCACAATACGACAGCCGTAACAAAGCATAGGAGGATATTATGCAAAAGAAAACTGGAGAAGAAGTTAAGGTAACAGCATGGTTCGTTGTCTGCGAGTTGGATAACGGTAAGCTTATGAGGGTAACAGACATACCCAACTTTGCTTGTGACCCAATGGATGAACACCTAACCATGTTGGAAGAGGTCAACCACTTCGATAAGTCAACGACCAAGGCGGTCATTGAAGTGGACGAAGACAAAGACAGTGACATCACTGGAGCACCCGTATGATAACGCTTCAAGTTGAGAACATTGAGAAAGCATTGGAGTGGGTAAAGACTTGCCCATTCCAGTACGCCATCTCGTCTATGCAAGGTGGCTTCATTCATATCAAAATCTTTGTAGATGAAAGGGAGAAAAAAGATGTCTCTTAAAGTTCAAGCAAGGGGCAAGACGTTGTATGTTATGGGAACTCTCTTAGGTCAGAGGGTTCGCATATCTACTGGTCTGCCTATACGACACAAGAAACAGGCTGAGATAATTAAGATACAGACAGAGGATGCTATTGTTAAGGGTAAGGTAATGCCTAACCAACACCAAACCTTTAATGATTACATCAGTTCTTATGAGGTCAGCCTCGAAAACTCTAAAGGCTCTGTCCCGACAACCGAAAGACGAATACTTAGTGTGCTCGAACATGCTATAGGCAACAGTCGATTGGACAAGCTAACAACCAACCACCTTACTCGTCATGTTGTGTCGTGTTGGGATGATGTTCAGCACAATTCTCGTAGCAGATACATCACTATACTCAATGCAGTAATTAACTATGGCAACAATGAGTATGGCGGAACGGTTAAGACTTATCCAAACAAGAAGATAGATGACACAAGGTCTATGCACTTCACTCAACAAGAAGCGAAGAAGTTTTTAGAACTTGCCAAACCATCTATCTATTACATGGACTTCATGTACCTCATCTTCTTGGGGGTACGACTTGGAGAACTAAAGAAGATGGAGTTGGATGAGGATAGGGTCTTCGTCTACGATGCTAACGGTAACTCAAAGACGGTGGATAGGATATTACCTATACCTAATTTGTTGCGTGAAGCTATCGCAGACAGAGGGTTTGAACCTCTCAGTCAATTCAAAAACGTAGCCGAAGCAAGTCTCAAGTTGAATTCATTCCTTCGTATGGGTTGCATTCAAGTAGGCATTGAGAAAGCCATGAGAGTTCACGACCTAAGACACACCTTTGCTTATCTAATGGCAACAAGAGGTGCTGACTTAGCTGAACTACAATTCTTACTAGGTCACAAGGACATCCGTATGACCATGAAGTACAGAGGTTTCATACCTAGTAAGGCAGAAGCGGTAGCGAGTAATCTGTTGGGCGGTTGCATTACTGTCTGATATATGATACACTATTATTAATATAACCCTAATGGAGAAAAGACATGCACCAATTAACTGGTCGTTTAAATAAAACTCAAGGTCAAACCGCACTTCAAACCGCTCCCCGTAGAGCCAATGGAGAGTTGTTAAAGATACCTAAAGAAACTGCTAAAGAAATATTAGAATTTTTTGAAGCAGGTATATTAGCTGATGATATTGCCGAGCACTTTGGTTTGAGCAAGCATCAAGTGAATTGGGTTAAGCACCCTCGTTCCGTTCACTGTAGGTTACTGATAGAAGACACCAAGGTCTTCACTCATGTACCTTTAGCTAGAACCTTTAAGAAAGAAAAGCTAACTAAGTCCGTAGCTATTAGTGAGGAAACTCACAAGTGGTTGCACGGACTATCCGTTGTCTTCGGTGTGAAGAGAGGGGAAGTCTTGGATATCTTAGCTAAAGAGGCTCGTAAGGACGAGAAGTTCTTAATGAAGTTAATGCGAAAGAAATAGGTATGAGTAGCCTAGTCAAAGAACTGCTTGATAAAGTTAAGGCAGATAAGATTAACCTATCGTCCCTGTCTGCAAAGGCGGGGATTTCTTATTCGTCTGCTAGGTCTTGGAAACGACACGAACCCCAGTTGGGTAACTTTGTGTCGTTAGTCGAGGCTATGGGTGGCGAAGTAACAATCAAATGGAACAAGGAAAAACAAGAATGAATGTATTTTATCTACACACTGACCCTAGAATGTCAGCAATATTTCACTGTGATGCACACCTACGGAAGATGATAGTGGAGTATGCACAAATATTATGTGCGGGACATTGGTTAGGTTCAGACGAAACTGACATACAAAGGGCGATTGATGGAGACTTCTACAAGCCAACCCATGTCAACCATCCGTCTACTAAATGGACAAACTCAACCGCTTACTCATACGCTTACGTCTATACAATGTGGGAAGAGTTACTTCTCATGTATGTAGAGCGATACAATAAAGAGCATGGTTCAACTAGGTTGCGAGATGGATTGCAACATCTTCCCAAGCACCTACATGCAGACACCGTTGATTTCTTGGGCGACTTCGAAAACATACACGAGAACATGCCACCTCCACCTATGTGTTTCGGTAAACAGTTTGAACATATCAAGGTAGATGTAGATGCTGATGACCATGATGCAGTGGTCGAGGCATACAGACAATACTATCGTGAAGCCAAGCACAAGTTTGCAACATGGGGTGGTAACAGAGAAATGCCGAGATGGTGGCTGAAGATAGTGGCTTAGAAAATCTAATCAAGGATAGACTGCCCAAGGACTATCCATGTATAAGAAGTAAGCGAGGGGATGCTTCTCTCCAAAACGAAAGGTTCTTTGAGAACAAAAGAATTAGAGAGAAACATGCCAACAAAGACGAAGACAAAGATACAAAGGGGTAATCATGTGCAACCACATGGTCGCCCCTTTTTTTGTGTCCGTTGTCATGCAACCTCACAACCCATCGTAGTTCATGGGCATACACAATGTTCTGTCTGTCATTTTTATGTGGAGGAATGTTGTCAGGGAGATGAGTGTCAGCCGAGTTTTACCGGGTCAGCCGGGAAAGCCACAGACGACTAGACGTTTTCAAAATTTGGGCGGAATTTTTTTCAGCTATCGTGCTCTTGTTCTAAAGAAGCCTCTGCGTTTTCAATGATACGCATACCAAGTTCTATAGCTTCGTAACTTGTTAGGTACATACCTTGCCATACTAACTTATCTTTTTTTGGGGCAGGGAAATGAACTATGATTGCGTTGGGACAACTCTCAATGACGGGTAAACAATCCGCTATTGTTTCTTGTTCGCCACCCTCTCGCACCATGTTATAAATTCCTTTACACTTGTTTTGTGTCGCATCAAGTTTATTCGTTTGCATACATACTGAACATTCGATGAAACATATCCTATCGTTGTGTCAATCCTATCCAAACTAATGTTGCTATCGTTACTGTTATCTCCAGTAGATTGATAGGTCATCATCTCGCCACTCAAGGCACAACGTCCTTCTTGCATGTTGTATAAAACAAACATGTCTTCTACTTCTATCGTCCACTCCTTGCCTTGCTTTAATCTACCAGACTTTAGCTGAGAAAAACTACGCCTAATAAAATTGTATGGCGTAGCCGTGGTCTTGCTTCGTCTTAGTACATTGACACAAGTCTTGCAGTGCTTGCGATACTTATAGCCAAGAAGTTCGCCCGTTCTTTTGGACACCCTCTTGTCTGTGTAGTACCTGTCTTCAGGCAATTCTTTGTAGCAAGTCTTGCATTTAATAATTGCACTAGGCTTTCGATAGGCTTCTACGTCTTGAAGACGACTGTTGCTTCTTACTTGTGCTTGTAGCTTTCGCCTTTGCGTAAGAGGTAACAGGGGCTTTCTTGTTGAGAGACTTAGCCGCCTTTGTCTTTTTGTATGTGCTTCGTATCATAACTTACTCCTTGTTATACAGTTGTTACCCGTTGCAAAAACGCATCGAGCTTATCTTCTAACTTATCAAACCTATTCAAAATGTCGTCCGTTCTGTGCTGAAAGTCTTTCTTCGACACATATTCTTTCGCCAGTTCTTCTCTGGTTTCGTATATCATCTTTTCCATTTCGTCTTTGGAAGCGTTGACACCTCGTATCCACCACATAAAACTACCAATAGCTAGTGTTAGGATACCATTCCAAATCATTGCCATGTCTTCCATCGTCTGCCTCCTACTCTGGCATCTCAGGCTCAGAGTTTTCTCCTCTACCTGTAGGGTTTGTGTCTGTGTTGTCTGCATCATGCTTGTATGGGTCGAACTCGTCTATGTATCCATCTTCCTTGAACTGATATCCAATACCAGTTTCATTTTCGGCAGGATGTATACGACCATTTGCGTTACCCGTACTGTCTGAAATTTCTCCGTGAGTTACATACTGAACAGTAGGTCCGTTTGGATTTCCGTTCTCCCACTCTTCGATAACCATGTTGGGAGCAGACATCATAGCGTTGTCTACATATGATGGGCTTCGTGTGTACTGAGTATAACCACTATGACCATTCATTCGCCACTCAACCTTTGCGGTAATGTCTTTGCCCCAAGAATTATACCAGAAACTTGGTGTCATAGGTGGGTAGCCCCATGTCTGATTTGAATTCGATGAACCCATCATCCATTGGTGTTCGGGTATGTAGTTGGCATTAGAACCCTCGTTATTTAGAGGGGTAATTGATAGACCTTGGTAACTCAAGTTAGTACTACCACCATAAAGGTGCATCTGCATCTTAACCATTATACATGTGTGGTTTGATGATGGAGTGAATAGCATTTGAAAGAATTTGTTTAGCGTTTGCTTTGATGTGCCACCATTAGCCATGTAACGCTTTGTTGCTTGGACAGAGTTCTGAGTTTCCACTGCACCTTGCCCTGTAGAAAAGCCATTGTATTGATACACTCGTCTTTGCAAAAGCTTTATGCCTTCGTTAACTCCATCAATACGTTTCGGTGCGGGTGTGTGTTGGTAATCCGACATCCCTATCTCCTAAAATTTCATCTGGTATCGGGCGTTGATAGATTTGCTGTTCGTCTGCGGATTGAATTGCATCCCGGCTGAGAACCCACCCTTACTAAAACCTACGCCTACGTTGTCTATGCCTTTGTCTCCGTACTGAATTTCAGCAGGTGCTCCCATTTCTTGAAACTGTTGAGGTAGTTCTACCTTACCCCCATGTGCAAAACCGCCTATGTTTAGGCGGAGCATTGCGTCTTCTATCAATTTGTTTATTGGAATATTTGCTTGAGCAGAACCATTGAAGCCATAGTTACTTTGCCTAACGCCTTGGTTTCCCACTGACTGCATAGGATTTCCACCGCCCGAAGCATACATAGACAAGTATTTACTTATCATGTCTGCGGGATTAGCTCCGCCCTCTGGCATAGCCGGTTGGTTCATAGTGTTGTTCATGCTTTCTTCTTCGCTTTCTTTTTAGGAAAACCCTTCTTCATATTAGCATAAGACTTGTCTGATATCGTACTGTTAGCTTTGCTTCGAGACTTACCAGATGCTTTTCGCTTGTTAATGTTTTCGTACAAACTCATGTATGATTACCCATAGTAGGCTTGGGCATTGGATATGATTTAGTCTTGCTTGTCTTACCTTTCATCGTGGCAACACGCAGAACTTTAGTCTTCTGAGAGGGATTACCGCAACGACAGTTACCGCCACACGAACTGGGGCTTTTACAAACAGAACTTAAATATGACATATCAATCTCCTTGTTATTCAGTTAGCCTACATCTCTGATGGATAGGTGTCGTCCTCTATTCTAACACCTATTGATTTTAGATATACCCCGTACATACTCAACCAATCCGACAGCCTCATACAGACGAGACTATCCTCTGTCTTTACCTGACTTTTTCTATTGATTACTACTGGGAAATCTGGACAGCGTGAGGCTTGGATACCTTTCTCCGCTTGTTCCATCGCTTGATATGGTTGAAATCTTTCAGTCCGCTTTGCTTCCACCCAAACCTTTGGTGTACCTGTCAAGTCTGCTTGACCACCGCCACCAATGTTTCGTCCACCGCCTGACAGGGGAGCACGGAATATTTTGTCTTCGCCATTAAATAACTTTTCATTAAAGTGTTGGGCTAATTCTCTTTCGTACCTATCGCCCTTTGCTTTCGCACCTCTAGGTTTTAATCCTCCCATAACCAATCATCTCCTAACGAACTACTGTGTTGAGCATTATGCTCTTTACACTTATTGCATATATACTGCCACTTAGGTCTAGTTTTATCGTCCTTGCATTTCATACATGGTCTGTTCCACATCTTAACAAAATTTTCTGACGAGAGTGCGACCACATATTTAGCACCATCAAAATCTTTCAAACTCTCTCGTTGCAGTATTCTTTTAACTGTATCGACACACACACCCAAATGTCTTGCCATTTCTGTGTACGGTCTTTTCTTTTTTAGAGCGTTCGCCAGATATTTGATGTCGTCTTTTGTAACGACAACTGGCTTTCCCATACGTCCTCCTTTCGTTGACAAAGTTTTAGCACATACCATCTAACCCTATATAAACCAACAACAAATCGCTCAAGGCGACAGCCTTGGGCGTGGGTTGTGCTAAAATTAAATTTGACAGGAGACTTGACAGAGGGTATCTCTCTATTAATCCTCCTGTTAACAATGTTAAAGACTAACCAAGAGAAATAAGACTTCGTCTTATTCTCTTTAGTTAGTAGTGTTAATAGTGTTTCAATCTTCATCCGATATTCCTAACCATCTTTTAACTTCGTACTGAGGAACTTTAAGTGTCCTACTAATTTCTGATGTATTGACACCCTCTGACTTAGACATGTGTATCGCCCATTGCTTTTTAGATTTAGTAGAAACAATAAACCTTTTCCCAGTTAATAAGTTTTCACACCAACCAATGTAATGCGTCTGATGTAGTTCAGTTTGTTGACGAACCTTTCCGAAACTTATCTGTGTTACCATCATAATCCTACTATCGTTACCGCATAGAGCATCAAGGTAATGGTAAGGTGTAAACTCTCGGTTGTCTGTTGTGTAAACCGTTAGGTCTCCATCGTACAAACCCGCCTTTGCCTTAACATCATTCTTGTCTTGATACACTTGTGTAATAAATACTTGCGTATCAATATCTGTTAACTGTGCAGTAGAACCTGCCTCTCTCCCAAGACCGCCTTCTCCCGGCTTATTCCTGTGATGAACTAAGACGACAGACACACCTTTGTTTCTAATCGTCTTGGCTACGAAGTTAACCTTTGCCCATTCTGTTGGGCTTGCTTCCTCTAAACCTCTAAACGCATTACGAATTGTGTCAATAACTATTATGTCTGGCTGTACAACTTCGAGCCATTCTCCTAGCAAATTGAACCCTGTCTGCGACATTAAGTCCATCTCGCCACCGTCTTCTGGAGCGATAAGTGTAGGAGACCACAAGGCAAAATGCTTACCAGTATCTCCAAATGTGTCATTGAAATCACGCATTCTTCTTAGGGCAGTTCGTCTTGGGTTATCGAAATCAAGATAGAAAACCTTGGCGGGTTTACCCATCTCGTAAGGTCCGAAACTATCCTTGCCACTTGCCAATGCAGTTAGCATTGCAGACAAGAAGTAACTCTTACCATGTCCATTGAACCCAACAACCTGTGTGATTGTTGCTTCTGGAATGATTGGGTCTGCCCAGAATGGTTCGTCTCCAAGATTTTTTAGTAGGTCATCAACTGCACTTGAGTAGATAGGAACAAGCCTATTGTGTGGAACAACCTCTCTCTCTTGCTTGACAACTTCCTTACCCTTACGAAAACCTTGAGCGTCATAATCGTTGGGGTAGTTACGTCTGTCCATATCTTGTGCAGAACGCATCTTAGTTAGTAACCAATCCTCAGTTTCTTTCTGACTGTGTGTCCCAACATCAAAAAACTCAGTGTAGTATTGGGTTACAGAGTGTATTAGGTCATCGCCAACCACCCCTTTTCGGACCATCTGACCGCAAAAGCGGACCATCCAATCATCAGTTCCGTCTCCATCTTGTAGCTTTCTACCCAATATTGATACACGATTTTGTGTTTGTTCATATATTGTTAAGGATTGTTCTGGGGTAGCTACCTTGATTGAGGACAAATCCAACCCGTCAAAGGTAAAGTTTTCGTCTGCATCAATTATCTCCGTTGGGTTTCCTTGCCAAACAAAATGTTCGAGGTCATCAAAGCTATGTGCTTCTGCTATCTTCCATTCATATTGGTGTGTCGGAGTACCGTCTCCGCTCATCTTGATAGACGGTGGCATCACAACGTAACCGCCATCGCCCCTCAAGTCTAAGCCATGAACATCAACCCATTCTCTAGCTACACCACCGACCTTGTTGGCAAATCGTTTACCTTCCATTGGGTGTGCGTAGTAGTAGTGATGCCCTCTAGTAGTCTTAACCGCTATTGGTGTGGTTAAGTTTTTCTTTTTAACGTAAGCTTCCGCTTCCGCATTGTCACAATCTAATACTATTACACCACTAATACTGCCCGTAACTAAGGCAAGGTTAAATAGTTCTATGCGACTTCCACCTGTAGTAGGTGCTCCGTTCTCAAACCAATCTTCTACTTCTTCTACAGTTGTAGACCGTGTTTGATATTCCTTCCATTCTGCTAGTGGCTTCTTACTAGAGATAGACAGAGGTATAATAGTCCAACCTCTTTCTACCGCACTGATAGCCTCACTATATAGAAGGTTTTTTAGTTCTTCCGTTTGGTTCATCTGTTTTATCCTGTTCAAAGTAATCGTTAATATTAACAGACGGGTTAGCATCAAGAAGCGTTTCAAAATGCCAAGTCGTCATGTACCGTGTAGTCATCATTCTATATGGAGCGGTTCGGGACTTGCTTAATCTACTCGCAACTTCGTTGACCCCTCCACAATCGTTGATGAATTTCTTTGCGTTGAATTTCATCGCACTTCTCCTATGTAAAATGTTGAACTTCTTTTTCTCATATGTGATACGATATATCAAGGTGTCATATATTTGTGACAAAGTTTTGTCATAAGGTATTGTTGTATTATATTTCAGACGGTGTTATAAAATAAACACTATTACGATTAACTTAAAGGAGAAATGCTATGTCCGATTGGGATAAGTTTGAGGAGCAAACAGCCTCCTCTGGTCTACTCAAACTCATAGACGAGTTCAACGAGACCAAGGCTACCTTTGATGATAGTAAGGATAGGTTATCCACACTAGAAGCAAAGATAGTTGCCGAGTTCAACGAAGATTTTGGAGAGCAAAGCAAAAAGATAGGCGAGAACATTGTTACGATTAACCGCCAAGAGCGATACGATTGGGACCAAAATATACTAGAAGCATTATTTGTTTCGGGTTCTGTTCCAGAGTATATCAAGAAACGCTTAACAGTAGAGAAGCGTAACTTTCAAAAATTAACTGAAGCAGAACAAGCACCGCTATTACCTGCGTTAACTCGCAAGCCCGGTCCTGTGTCTGTGAAAATCACAAGGAGTAGCTAATGAATTTCGCACCAAAGAATACTGCTGACGATGAGACTGCACGAAGAAAGGTTCTTCTGTATGGACATCATGGTTGGGGCAAGACAACTCAACTAAAATATTTTCAAGAAGAATATGGTAAAGGTTTTATTTTATCTGGAGAGAGTGGACTAAGCTCAATCCGCCAAGCTAAGATTGATTACTTACCGTTCACATCTTGGGGTGGACAATCTAATGCAGACAAGAATGAATATAGTTTCATAGACATATTCAAGTGGACACGGACTGATGAGTTTGCCAAGCAAGGTTACAAGTGGATAGGGATTGATAGCTTAACAGAGTTGTCTGACATGTCTTATAAATTTGCAGAGGCAGAGGCAAAGGCACAAGCAGAGAAGATAGGCAAAAAGAATGCTGATGGTTTCGCTGTTTGGGGCAACCATGCCCAACAACTTATTGGTGCATGTAAGGCAATTCGTGACATGGATTTACATGTTATCGTAACTGCTCTTGCAAAAGAAAGCCAAGACGACAATGGTGGCATAGACTATTGGCCCATGGTCGCAGGTAAGGCTACCACGCAACAACTTCCCGGTATCTTCGATTGTGTATTCTGCGGAGTACGAGTAACAAAGGAAGATGATGGGAAACAAAAGGTTCTGCGTTACACTATTACTGATGAAGTAAGAGGGTGGCACGGAAAAGTCAGAGATGAACGCAGACGACTAAAGCCTGTAGAACAATCTGGCAATATCGTTGAACTTCTCAAACGTCTTGACATGGACGATGAAGAGTTCGCAAAAACTATAACCGTTAATAAAACAGGAGAAAAATAATATGTCTTTTAATTTTAAAGAATTAAGTCTGTCTGGTGTAGAGCTTTCTACATCTCCACAGATACTAACACCGGGACGGTACATCGTTGAAGTAACTGATGCGTCTCTCAAGCAGACAAAGAATGGCGGGACTGCCGTTGAGTTGTCTATGTCCGATACCAAAGGTGGTGGGTCTATAAGGGCATGGTTGAACGTACAAGTTCCCTCGTCTAAACCCGCTACAAGGATTGGTAGAGAACAGTTGAAAGCGTTGCTAACCTTTGGTGGACATCCAACACCTGACAATCCTAGCGATATTGCTTCGCTTAAAGGTTTGAAAGTGGGTGCATCTGTAGGAAAAGATACATATACTACAGACAATGGAGAAGAGAAAACAGGCTCTAAGCTTAAAGGTTTCTTTGACCCATCTGAGATTGACCCAGACGCAAAACCAGTTTCTCCCTCTCAGTCTAGCGGGGAAGCTTCGTCTTCGAGTAAAGACCTAGACGATGAAATCCCGTTTTAACTGAGGTAACTGGGGCAGGGCTAATAACCTTGCCCCTTTTTTTATATGAAAGAATATAGTATGGACTTAGCCGATTTAATAAACAGGGCATATGACCTTGATAATCAAGATGAGAAGCCTCGTAGTTACATCGGTGCATCTGGAATTGGACACTCTTGCGAAGCCATGATTGGTTTTTCTCTAAGGGGTTTTCCCAACACACCTATTGACGGTCAGTTGCGGAGAATATTTAGAGACGGACACAGGATTGAGAACATTGTTGTTGCGGACTTAAAGAAAGCAAACATCAATGTGCTAGAAAAAGACCCAATGAATAACAGGCAATGGGCTTACCATAGTTATGGTGGTCATGCGGTTGGACATGCAGATGGTATTATAGAAGCACCAGACGGTTCGTCATGGCTCTTAGAAATTAAGAGTATGAATGATGCAAAGTTTAAAGACTTTAAAAAGAATGGTGTTAAGTCTTCTCATAGAAATTACTATTCTCAAATGCAGTTTATGATGGGCATGGCTAAGTTCGAAAAAGGTGTGCTCGTTAGTTACAATAAAAATAACTCTGAATATCACTCCGAAATTGTTGAATACGATGAGTTCTATTATCAATCGTTGCGTCAGAAAGTTGAGAATGTTCTCGCAGACAGAGCGCAACAAGTATCAGATGACCCTTCCGACTGGAGGTGTAGGGGTTGCTTTAAGAGGGAAGTATGTTGGGAAAAAAAAGAACTGGAACAAAAGTTTCAAGTAAGAAAAACCTGCAAAAATTATCAACCAAACCTAGACGGAACTTGGACATGCGGGAACGGATGTCAGCAGGAGTGTCTGAAGTGGGAGCGTTGGCATCCAAAGCCAAAGAGTTCGTCTATCTAGCCTCGCCTTACAGTTTAAACAATACTGCCAAAGACGAAGCAATGGACAGGCGTAACGCACAGATAACAAGATGTTGCCACACAATGATGGCGACAGGGTTGAATGTGTATTCTCCAATAACGCACCATCATTCAGTACAGAACATAGGCGGAAAGATAGAAGGCTCTAGTGATTACTGGTTAGCCTTAGATTTTGGTCTACTGAAACATGCTACAGGACTGTTCGTCTTGATGCTTGATGGATGGCAGAACAGTATAGGTGTTACCAGAGAAATATCTTATGCTAGAGAACACTTAGATATCCCAGTAGTTTTCATCCAACCAGATAAGTATATTTTAACAGGTGTAAAAAATGGCTGATGATATAAGGATACAGATTGTTAGGCTTGAACACGAGATTGAAAGTGTTCGAGATAGAATTAAAGACATTGAGTGGAGGATGGACCACGGAGAAAAGGTTAGCCGAGATGCTAGGACTAAAGCTATAGACAAGCTCCGTCATCTAAATAAGGAACTATTAAAATTAGAGGAGATTGATATATGCCGAAGGTCATTGGGATAACGGGGTACATAGGTAGTGGCAAGACACTTGTCGCAGACTATCTATGTAGTCAAAGTAGTTTCAACAAACTAAAAATGGCACAGCCTATAAAGGATATGCTTTACGCAGTTGGTCTTGGTGTAGAAGAATTGGAAGGAAGCAGGAAAGAAACACCCAATACTCTTCTATGTGATAAGACACCCAGATTTGCTATGCAAACTCTTGGCACAGAATGGGGCAGACAAATGCTAGGCGATGATGTTTGGGTTCGTCTGTGGGAAAATAAAGCTACCAGTTTAATTAACATGAACCACAACATTGTCTCTGATGATGTTAGGTTCTTCAACGAAGTCGCAACGATTAGGAACATGGGTGGCATAGTCATACGATTAACAAGAGAAGGTTCTTCTTCAGTCCATCCATCTGAAGAGCAAAACTTTGAGGTTGACCACACCGTAGACAATGATGGAACTCAAACCAACCTGATAAATAAAATTGAGGAGATTATTAGATTAACTAACACAAGATAACACTGAGGATAATATTATGATTACAATTAAAAATGGGGATTGCAGAGATGTCCTTAAAACTTTACCAGAAAAAAGCTTCTATACATGCGTAACATCTCCGCCTTACTTTGGTCTAAGAGACTACGGTACTGGAACTTGGGTTGGTGGAGACCCTAACTGCCCACACAAAAGAACAACTAAGATAGGCAAGACAGTGCCTACAACTACAGGACACCAAGCCATGCACGAACATGGCGATGTTGTTGGAGATGCCATATACAAAACCGAATGCCCTAAATGTGGTGCTATTCGTGTAGACAAACAGATTGGATTAGAGGAAACGCCAGAAGAGTTTGTCGAGAATATGGTTATTGTCTTCCGAGAAATATGGAGAGTGCTTAGAGATGACGGTACGCTTTGGTTAAACCTTGGCGACAGTTACTCTGGTAGCGGTAAAGGACCATCTTCGTCTTTGAACGGAGAACATCACAACATGGAAAAGGTACACAGCAAGATAGTCCCTAATGGTTTGAAGCCAAAGGATTTGATTGGGATACCTTGGCGTGTTGCCTTGGCTTTACAGGCTGATGGTTGGTATCTACGCCAAGATATTATATGGCATAAGCCAAATCCCATGCCAGAAAGTGTGCAAGACAGATGCACTAAGGCACATGAGTATATCTTTCTATTAACGAAAAGCCCTAAGTACCACTTTGATAACCATGCGATTAGTGAAGAAGCTAATTACCAAGGTGTTATGCGTGGTGGTTCGACAGCTAGGTATGAGCAGAATAATTTTGGAGGCGACCATAAAGAATATGACAGACGTAATAAAAGGTCTGTCTGGTCAGTTCGTCCTGCTACTTTTAAGGAGGCACATTTTGCCGTGTTCCCGCCAGAGCTTATAGAACCTTGTATAAAAGCGGGTTGTCCAGAACAAGTATGTGCAAAATGCGGTACTGCATATGAGAAACAATTTGAAATAGTAGAAGAAAACCCTGACCCGGCAGCTCAACGGCAGCCGTCACAGACGAAACATTTTGATAGCTCTATGGGTGGTGGAGGCACATCTTTCAAAGGACACAGCGGTAACTTCAAAGCTGATGGCACTCCTATGGTTAAACAAAAAAGGCTCATAGGACTACAGAAGGTGTGTAATTGTGATACAAATGATACAAATGTCGGTCAAGTCATTGACCCATTCGGAGGTTCTGGTACAACAGGGCTAGTGTCAGACCGACTTGGATTAAATGCAACGGTGGTTGAGTTGAATAAAGACTATGTTAAAATAGCTAAAGATAGATTAACTGGAGACGCACCACTGTTTTCACAAGTGGAGGTAAAATAATATGCTAAGTCTTATTGGTTCTTTACTTGGTTTCGGTACTTCTTTTCTTCCCAAACTTCTTGGGTTCTTTGAAGAGAAGCGTGACCAAGCACATGAGTTGAAGCTCATGGACAAACAACTAGAACAACAAATCAAACTCGGAGAGCAGAAGCTACAGTTTATGAATGTAGATGCGGACATCCGTGAAACAGAAGCATTACATAAAGAACATGCACAGATAACTAAGAAGGGTAGCACATGGGTTATCAACTTATCTTCGTCTGTACGCCCTGTAATGACGTACCTGTTGTTCATAGAGTTTATGATTTTAACAGTGATGGTTGCCAATGATGCAATCGACACTGCTACCTACTCATTAATTTGGTCGAATGAAATTCAAGCTGTATGGGCGGCTGTGGTTTCTTTCTGGTTTGGACAGAGAAGTTTTAATCGCAAATGAAAGTAAACGAGGCAGGACTTAATATAATCAAGCACTACGAGGGTTACTCTTCGTCTGTGTATTGCTGTCCTGCCGGGCGTTTCACTATCGGTTGGGGTTCAACTTGGGATGACAAGGGTAAGGCAATCAAAAAAACCCAATCAGATATCTCTGAGAGTTACGCAGAGAAGCTACTTCTTAGGGAGATTAGGCACACAGACCATGCGATAGCCAAGCTTGTTACCGCAGAACTTACTGAAAACATGTACGCTTCACTGACTTCTTTTATATATAACGTAGGCTCTGGTAATTTTCAGCGTAGTACATTGCGCATGAAACTAAATCGTGGATGGTATGAGGATGCCGCAGACGAACTACCTAAGTGGCGTAAGGCAGGTGGTCGGGTGTTGAAGGGTTTGGTTAGACGTAGGAAAAGTGAGAGAGATTTGTTCTTACTCTAACTATTTATTTATATCTCGGTCATTCAATCTGTTAACAAAATCCCAAAGAGACGACACATTCTTTTGTACTTGCTGTAGTTCACATCCTTGCCTAACGGTTTCCACATATGTATCTCGCCTCTGCAACTCTTTTGTCATGTGGGTTAGGTCTTTTCTTAGGGACTTTACTTCGCTGTCCAAGCGGACAGACACTACAACCATACCTAAAGCAAAGATTATTTGATGCCAGTAAGCTTGTAGAAAATCCATTGGTTATCAACTCCTAAGTAAGCCTTCCCTTCTGTAGCTTCTTACAATTAAAGCTAATAGGTCGAAGGTCTGGTCCACCCATTTCAAAAATACTACGACCCATTTCATAGGCACGAGTATGACATTGTTTCTCGGTAACATACGGACCTCTAGTGTCCTCAAATTTAATACAGTAATCTGGAGAGCTAATTGAACAAGCGAGTACAACCAGAACAAACATTTAAAACACCTTGAAGGCTATAACTATAGCCACCACAGCCCCGATGCTTGATAGCAAAACTATTCCAATCATCTTTAAGGTTTCCATGTTTTCTTCTCTAGCCAATCGTCTTTCCTTTCTTAGCTGTGCCTGATGTTCTTTTTGTTCTTGTAGTCTTCTGGCTCTTTCATTAATTATTCCTGTCCAAGTTCCGAACCCGAACCTCATATCAACCATAGTTCTTAATTCGTCCATAGCCTCCTGTGCTAGTTTAGCGTTTATGGTTTCTTCAGCTATATTTTTTACACTGAATACATCATTAGACGCAGACGACTTATTCCTATTGACTTGTTTCTGCCCTTCAAACAACTCGTCTATGTAACTTCCTAGAGAACTTACGTCTCTAGCATTACTACACAGTTCCTTGATTGACTTCGCTGCGCTGTTGACTAGGGCTATTCCCGTTAATATTTCCCCGACAACCATGCCATATCCTTATCTCTTCTTAGTGTTAGCAGGTGGCATTCCGACCCAGTTAGTAGTTGATATCCAACTCGTAGACGAACCACCTCCGCCTCTTGTCTTTGCTTCTCCTGCCACATAATCAACTATGCTTTCTCTAACATCTTTAATTCCACCAAGAACAGGTGTTCTTCCTATCACTCGTCTTACTGCCTGTCGTCCTTCGCCACCTTCAAGTCCTTCTAATGCACCCGCACTAACGTCTATAGCGTCAGACAGGATACCCACAGACGGACCTCCAAGAGTTGAGAACATACGAACCTTGCCGTAAGCCCCTTGGTCTACTTGCTCTGTAGCGTTGAAGAAGAACTCTGCTATTAAGCCAAGTCCACCCATAGCCATAAGACCTTCGACCCACCAACCAAGGAATTCATTAGGTGTTGCACCCATTAACAATTCGTTAGGCGTGTTCATAGACTTACTGTCTTCTAGGTTTACACCCGCCATCTCAAATATTTTACCTACTGGTGTCTTGTCTAAAGTTCTATCTCTCAGGGTTCTTGTTTCGTCTTCGCCTCTGGCTAGGATTAAATCTTTACCTGCATTTGCACCCATACCAAATCCCGAACCTGCCGTAAGCATAAGCATTAGTGGGGCAATGTTACCCTTTTTAGCTTCTAAGGTTACGTCTTTAGCCATTCTTCCCATCATTATTGGGAAGGATTTAAGTTGGAATATCGTACTGCCCCAAGGTGTCTGCGCCCACATAGGCACATCGTTAGGGTCAGGCGTAAAGATAGCCTCGTTAGTAAACCTCATTATGGCATAACGAACATTGTCGTCTTGAGTATGCTTTCGTATATCATCTAGACGAGGTCCGCTTGGCTGACCGTAATCAAGCATACCGTATCGTTCTAAGAACCTTTTGCTTTTGTCAAACCTAATGCCAGAAGTAATACCTTTAGCATATAGTCGTCTCAGAGCATCTGCTTCTGCTTTGATAGCGTTGAAGCCAACCAGTGCGGCGACCTCTCTCTGCATGTTAGTCCAAGGTGTTAGACCTGTAGCATTAAAGAATGCGTGTGTGAATTTTTGTGAACCATCTCCCGCCATGTGGGTCATGTTGTCATGTATCAAGTTCTCAATACCAACACCAATATCTCTAGCGGCTTGCTTGTATGACGGGTCTTGTAGCCATCTCTGTGACCAACCTTTCATCCAAGAACCTACACGACCACTTCTAACTAGCGGTAACACTATGTCTGGGAATGAAGTAAGGGTTGTGTAACTCAATAGAGTGACAGAGTTAAATGTTCTTAGCTTTCTACTATATGAATAGGCTCTGTCTGAACCCAATGGCTTCCTGTTAAGCACATTCATATACTCAGTCATCCAGTTTATATTGTCTCCTGTAGTTGGGACATCGAAATCAGCTAGACCATTTACAATAGCTTTAGCTCTTAACTTGAACTGGTTGTATTGTTGCTTGTCTAATCGTGTCACATCTATAGACCCTAACAATAAGTTAAGTGCTCTTTGTTTGTTAGCATTTTTAGATGCACTGGTACTACCCATAACATTTACTATAGAGCCTACAATTTTTTCAGCTTCGTCTGGGCTGTCAATAATTCTAGGAACTATTTCGCTGTGAATGTCTCCTGCCGCACCCATGTCTTGCATAGTTCTGGTAGTCGTCTTTGCACCAGTTAACATATTCACTGCACCACGAGTACCGTTAGCCGCCACTTCCATGTAAGCTTCCGCCGCTTGGTTTCTTACACCAAACTCTCGTGCTAACCCTATAGTTCTAGAGCTTCTGTCAAAGTATCGTGCCAGTATTCCTTCTAAATCACGAACCATATACTCAGACATTTCTGGTATTTCGTCTGGAGTAAGCGTGATAAATCTCTGCATGAAAGGATTGCCTGATTGTGACATTCTCCTAGACAAGACATCATCAACATCAATTCGTCCGTCTGTATCAAGCATTCTCTTAATAATCTCTTGAGATATCTCCGCAGCTTCTCTTTGGTTTACATCAAATCCATTCTGTCTTTGCTCTTTCATAAAGTGCTTGGTTAACAACTCGTTAAATTTGCCGGGGTTGTCTTTGATAAAACCTATATCCCACACCTGTGGCACATAAAATTTCTGACCTAACTTTTTCTTCAAGTCGCCAATAGGTATTCCGTGCTCTTGCATGGAAGCAAGTTCGGCTTTGAACCCTTCGTTGATTTGCATTGCCACCTGACGCTCTTGTGCGCTTAATCTAGACAAGTCTTGTTGACGAAGAGCAGTTATAATTCTCTCGTGACTTGCAGGTTGTGTAGAAGTACCTAGCTTTTTATTCGCAAAGTAAACTAACCCTTGGCTTTTCTTCAACCACCGCTTACCTGCCCCTTGTGCATCGGGCAACATACGCAGTGCGTTCATTAATGGTCCTACTTTCTTAGACATGTCAGCATTTATCTTTTGGAAGATACCTGCTCCGCCTTCTGGCTTAACAATGTTAGCAAACCACTTAGCACCTATTCGTCTTAGATGTACTGAGTTTTCTCTAATCCAGTTGCCACCCTTACCTTGTCCACTGTGACGTTGGATTGCCTCGAAGTCATCAACAGTTGGCTCTTCTTTTCTAAGAGAACGTCTGATAAATCCCTGAAGTGCATCAGGTACACCAAGACGTTGTGCCTCAACACCGACACCCACCATGTCACCGGGGTCTATGTTTCTGCCAAAGTCGATTTGCTCTTCCATGATTTTGCCAGACAGAGTTCCATGTTGCATAGTTCCAATCTTGTCTGCGTACATATTTGGCATGTCGCTATCAAAACCGTCTGCGTCTACATGCTTAACCTGTGTGCTGTCAAAGACAAGCATAGCATCCTGTGGAGTATTAGTTATTGGGTCAAGCTCTGTAACTCTAAAGCTATCGTAACCCATGTCTCGCATGAACGAGGTCAAAGCCATCTTAGCTTCTTCGTCTGAAGTTCCTGAACGCTTCAGGTTCTCAATGATAATTTCATACAGGTCGTCTCCTGCAAATTCCCCATTGCTCCTTAGTTCTTCAATAACACTAACGCCAACCTTTTGTGGGAAGAAATTCTTGTCTCCCATCTCAGCGATAAGCCAACTAATGTTGTTGTCCGAACCACCTATTGAGTAGAAGGTATTGGCATCGAAGTTAAAAGTGTCCTCTGCTCTTACTAATAGAGGTAATACTTTTGGTTGTTTCTTAACTCCAGAAGTACCTTCGAACAATGTCCAAAGTTTTTTCTCCTGTTGATAAAGAACTTCCAATCTCTTTTGCATCTTTAGTAGTTCAAAGGCAGGGTCTCCCGCAACTCCTTGCTCATTACCTTTGTTAATTTCTTCTGCTCGTCTGCGAGTTACATTACGATAGCTAGTTCCATCCATCTCTGTAAGAACATTAGCAATCTCTTCTCTATTTCTAGCAATACCATCAGCGTATTCATACGATAGGTTTTTCCTAGCTACAGACAAAGCTTCTCCATCAATCATTGCTCGTAACGAAGCACGATGTCCTGCGTAACTATAGTCTTCAGCTAAAGCATTTACCTTTGTAAGATATATACCTTCTCCGAAAAGAGCTTCTGTGCTTGATGGTTCTACTTGAACATCAGCATTAGCGGCTCTTTCAAAAGCCCCTCCGTTTGGTGTCCCATGATAGTAGACGAACTCCATAAGGTTTTCGTGTTCTCTAGCACCCACAAATTCTCTAGCGGCTATGTCTCGTTCTGGAGAATAGTTGTCTATAGTTTCTCTTGCATACTTTGGTGCCGCATCATTTGTCATAGAGTACATGCCAGTATTACGCACTGCGTTCCTGACGGGTGTCTTCAATGCAGACTTATTAGCCATCATGTCGCCACCGAAAGTTAGGTAACGATACTGTTGTCTAAGTTTTTTGTTGCCCATAATGCCGTTGACAACGTACATGACCTGTTCAATTAAGCCATCTACCATTGTCTCTAGTCTGTTCTTTAATCTTACGTTTCCAAACATATCCTTCTTGGCAATCCTGTTACCAAGATAGTTTGCAAATCCATCTACGAACCACTCTTCCGCAAGTCTTTCGTTTACACCCTCAACAGAAAGCTGTTCGTTCCTGTAGTTGGAGAACCTGTCAGCAATTTGTGAAGCTCGCTTGTCTCCTGCACGAAGAGATGCTTCATACATTTGATTGATTACCTGTCGTCTGTTGTCGTCAAACGAACCACGAACAAGCATGTGACCTATCTCGTGTACTGCTGTGTATTCTTGACCTTTAGTATTAGGTCGTATCCCAATAAAATCTGTTCCGCTCTTACCTTTCTTTAAAGACATACCTAATTTACGAGCAGTCTTTCTTAGCTGATTGAATTGCACACCATCTGTTGCGTGTTGGAATACACCGTAAGCACCATCTGGAGCTTTCTCTCCAAATAGTTTCGACACATCTTCTACGCTTAAAAAGTTTGCATTACTGGTAGCATCCTGTTGAGTTTTACCCATCAGGTTCATCATTCTATAAGTTAGAAGTCTGGCATTAGCCTCAACCTTTTTGTCTCTGTGTGTAATCTTTCTTAATAATTCTTTAACATCTGACTTAGCACCATTAGGGATACCGTTGTCTTCTCCAGAACCTTTGGTTTGCTTTATCTCTATGTCCAGAGCACGATTTACCATGCTTGTCTTAGGCAATACATCTGGGGTCTCTTGGAACAAACGCTTCAGACCAAGTGTAGCCAGAGCCATGTCTCTGTCATTACCCTTTATCTTTGCGTCCATTATAGCTTTGTGGAAATCAGCAGGTGTCTCAGCTAATTGTTTGCCTTCTCCTACAGTAACCCTAGCTATATCTCTTTCACTGAATTGAACACCCTCAACATTAACCTCTGGCGCTGTGTTTACTTTATTAAGAAGTCCTTGGTTAAGGTCTCTTGTTCTGGATGATTGAGACGTAGTTTGACTTAGCTCCTGAATAATTTCAGGAATAGACATCTCATTCACAGACGTAAACTGTCTGCCAGTTGGGTTGTTAAGAGCGGCTGTAGTTTTACCTTTAAGAACTTCGTCCATAAAGTTGTCTGCTTTTTTAGTAAGGTCAGCAACAATACTCTCGGCATTCTCGGACAGTTGCTTTTGCTTTTTAACAGCTTGCTTCTTAAACCTTTCGCTTACAGGGTTTTTAGTTCCTACAATTTTACCTTCTGGGCTAACTCTTAATCCTTCTCCCGCATTTGTCTTAGGGAAGTTTCTGCCTACTTGTCTACGAAGCTCTACTTGTACTTCGTTGATTAAGTTTAGAGAGCGATTAGCTAGTGTGATTATTAACTCACTGGCTTCTTCGTCCGTTCTGCTTAATGCCATGTCAGCTATAGGGTCGTTGTAACCCAAAGCATCTACATCTGGTATCCCGTCTAGGTCTCCATCTGCCGCACTTTTAGCAATAGCCGCTATCTCTGCCTGACGCATTGCTTCGTCTGGGGATGTGGTACGGTCAACAATAGTCTCCATCATTTCTGGAGTTAGTGCTGATGCTCGTGTCTCATCTGGATACATCTTATTGAATTGTTGTATCTCTCTCATGTGACGTAGAATTTTATTACGCAGGTGGAAACTGTTCATGTATTTATAAACAGGCAATCCTTCCGCAGTCTCTCCAAGTTTAGAGCCACTGTCTAACAGACGAACCCTAGCCTTCTTTACGCCCTTGGAATTTCTGTAGGTTTTAGAACCATCAGTGCCTTTGTAAGCAATAGCTTCTTGTACGAAACTATCTCCAGAACCATAGCTTGAACCGTCTAGGGCAGACCTTATTCGTGAAGGGTCTCCGCTTTCGATAGCCTCTTCTATGTTGTTTCGGATAGTCTCCCAATGACCAAGCTTATCCATTGCGTACTTACTACGAGTACCCTTTGCATTTGCAAACTTGTCTATGCCAGACTTGAACTTGTTCTTAGTAAAGTCTCTGTCTGGTAGAATTCTTTCAAACAATGGAACTAGCTTTGGGTCAACAAAGTTCTTCTCTGGTAAGAAAAACCTTTCCATTACACTCATAACTTTCTGTGCAACCCTTGTCCAAAGAGACATAAGCTCTTGTGGAGTTCCCGCTTTACCACGAGATATAGCAAACTGTGAGAACTGTTGAGCAAAGAATTCAGCAGGACTATGTAGTTCATTGTTAGCTGTGCCCGGCAATCTTTCTTTTAGCTTGCCTAGCTCTACACCATCGTCTGTGATGTAGTCTCCCATTCTTTCCCAGAACCTACTCTTCTCCTGTGGAGTTAGTATGTTTGCATAAGCCCAGTGTCCAACTTCGTGAATAACTTTTTGGAAGTCTGGGGTATTCATGCTTCCGTCTGCGGCTGACCCTACGCCTATCGTATTGGCAACATTGCTGTCTGCCGAACCGGGGAGGAACGTATAGCCTGTAGGGTCATCTCTGAACCGAGGCATACTACTATCTGCACCCGATATATTCCTTAACACAGACATAACTGCGTTCAATTCGCCAACTGGTCGCTCACGCATTATCAATGAAATCTGTTGCATTGAAGCATGACGACTTGCGTTGTTATACTTTACTCCATGTGGTGCATGGTAATGGATGATGTCGTTCAACACCTCCATATATTTAATGTACCCCATGTAATCATTTTTGGTTTTAAAGTGTGGGGAATTCCAAGCCATGTTCTCGAAGTTCTGTAGTTCTTCAACCACCTCTCCAACATACTTGAACACACCCCTAAGAGGTTTAGAACCAAACATCTCTGGTATTTGAGATTGGTCTATCTCCATAGACTTTATTCTATCAAAGCTTATAGGCTGTGTTAGAGGGTCTTCAATATCTGGGTCATCAATTAATCTGTTTTGTTTGCCTGTTGATGTAGGCTTAACACTGTTAGGAGCAGGGCTGAATTCAGCACCATCTATAGCAACAAAAGAAGCATCTCTTGCCTTACCTTTTAGCGATGGGTCTGTGTGACCGACTGTAAAGCTTTCGTTTACTTGCTTGCCAAGGACGGATGAGATGGAGTTATTGTCTGCGTATTGTTTCAGAGAAGCGTGACGAACACGACCTTCAAATTGACCTGACTTTAGACCTATAGACAAAGACCTTCCTTGTGGAATGTCATCTGCAAACTCTTGCATTGTTCTCTGTACGGATGGGTTGAGTATCTCTTCCCCTTCGTCAACTACATCTAATGGCGTATCATCTGGTTCTTCCACATGATTTCTATAGGTGTTTGTTTCCTTGTGATTAGGGTTATGAAAAGACTTCCCACTACCTTCTGGTGCTAGGTCAGATGCCTTTAATGCTCCGTCTTCTAGAGCCAGTTTTATTCTCTTGTCGAATACCTTTAAGAACTCTCTCTTGATTTCGTATTCATTATCAAGGACTACAATCTGGTCTATGTCGTCTGTGTGTATTTCAAAGTCATCTCCTTCTTTGACCACACGACCAACAACCTTGCCCATGAATTTAATTTTTCGTGTGCCTTCTGGCTTGCCCACCATAGTAAAGTGGTTGTTTAAATCTACCTCAACACCCTTATGCTCTATAACCATAGGCTTTGCTTTGCCCTTTGGTTTAGTGGTAGGTGCTTCTTTGCTCATCGTAGCCATACGATTTTCGATATCGGTTATCTCTCTAATAAGAAGAGATGTATCCTTATGGCTTTCGAACCTAGCTGTGGCATCTTTAATCAAATCATTTTTAAGACCATCCAAAGCCTCTGAATGTGTCTGCTTGTCTGCGACTGCACGACCAACGGCTTTATCTTCAGGAGTTACTTTCGTATCAAAAGTAGTCTCTAAATCTTTCATAGCTGTTTGCTTGTCTGGAACAATACCTTCGTCTGCTCCACGCTCAAGATTAGCTATGCCTTTCTTAACCCACTTTCTGTTTGACCACGCTTGGGGGTCAAGCTCTCTCAATTCTTTCTTTAGCTTCTTAGCTGTACGTCTGTGACTTTGTGCCATGCTCTTAGAGAAGGCAGTACCTTTTGCTTCTTCTAACCTAGCGTCATCTGATGCTCGTTTAATCTCGTTTACTAACTTAGCCGCCTTGTATTCTGGGGAAGCTTTGTTTGCTATAGCATCGCCCTTAACCTCTACTTCTGTAGATTTGATTAGTCTCTGCACAGCATTGTTGATGTCCATAATCAAAGCTTGTGGACTATCCACTGCCTCTGATGGCATGGGTGCATCTTGTCTAGTCAAGAAGAAACGGTTGCTTACTGGGTCAACAAATACTTGGTCGCCACCTTCGTAGTCTTGAGTTCCTCCAGTTTTTTCTCTCAAGTCACCGGGGCTAACCTCTACCTTTTGATAGACGACACCATCAATTTTTTCATAGTCTCTCTTGTTGGAGTATATGTCTTTAGCTTTTTTATCTATTTCGCCCTTACTTCTTGGACCTATAATATCTGTTCTATCAATGGTCTTCTTAGATGGGATACGACTAAGCATGTCGCCCCTTGAATTAAGAGCAAGCTTGTAAGCAAAGAAACGCTTACGACCTTCTTTTATTCCTAAGTATTGTTTTGGAAACCTTTGTTCCACACTTAGAGGAGAGCCAAGGATTATCTGTTGTAGTGTGACTTGACTGTCTATTTCTCTGATGTTTGGAATAAGACCTTCGCTAGATAAAGCCTGTCTTATTTCAGATATGTCTGCATCTTCGTCTGCTTTCTTTAGCTTTCGAATGTCTCTAAGAATACGCCTCAGTTCTAATACTGCCTCTGCATTCTCTCCAGTTGTCTCTGTTACTTTCTTACCTGTTACAGGGTCAGTTACTTTTGTCTGTTTGAATTTTACAGGGTCAGACACCATGACTTTATGAGACGCACCCAATAAAGATGCTTCGTCCATAGCTGTGTAAGCCGCCATTTCTCCTGTTAGCTTCTCTCCGTTACGCTTTAGCGTATCGACTAATCGACCTGTGAACCCATGCTTGTTGGAAGACTTCGGTCCTGTTAGAGAACCTTGTGTGCCTCCAAGCTTGTTCATGCTGTAGGTTATGCCATTGATTACCTGTGTGCCTTGTACAACCTTGCTACCCTCATGTGGTGCAATAGTTACATCGCCATCTGAGTGTGCTCTGAAGACCTTATCTCCGTCCGCTCTCCTTGCTCTAATCTTTTGAATAGTTTGATTGGCAAACATCTGTATGAAGGCATCGTTATAGCCTAGCTCTTTCTTCTCTTCTTTAAGCTTTGCTATAGTCTTGTTTAATGCTTCACGCTCTAGTGGAGAGAAGTCTGCAATACTGTCAGCTTCTACTTTCTTAGAGCCAGACCTTTGTACTGTCTCAATACCTCTCATCTTATTGTTAAGTATGTCTAGAGTTCTAGAGCCGAAGTTCTCTTCAACTTGATTAAGAACCTCAGACAAAGAGAAGTCATCGCCCAATCCATCTACTAATTCTGTGAATAAATTGACCGCATTTTGGTCTAGGTACTTGTTGTATTCACGAAGAGACGCTTCCATAGCAAGAGAAGCCGCTTCGTCTGTGGGGAATTCATCCGCAGCCTTAGATATATTAACTCTAAGTAGTGCCTCAATTAAGTCATAGCTAAACACTCTATGTCCAAATGGCATTAGTGCTGTTGCTTCTCCACCATCAAACACTTGGTTGAACGCTTCTCCAACCCTAGCCTTTGCTTGGTACTCGTCTACTTTCTTTCTCAAGAACTTAACACGAGCAGAGTTCTTCTGTGCTGTGCCTTTCAATCCTTTTGTAACTTGTCTTAGCTCAACTCTAATAGATGCTTCTGTAAGAGACGGGTCTATCGCTTGTAGGAAATTGACTGTATTAGCTTCCGAACCTGCATTGGCAATAATACCATCATCAATATCAGGAAGTGCATCATCTGTATTAACCTCATTTGCTGTGGCTGTTTCTTCTGCGATTGTGTCAGCTTCTTTTGAAGTCTCTTCTACCCGATTAGCCTTTGAAACCTTCTGGTCAAATTCATCTTGAGCCGCATCCGCATCAGTTTTAGCCTGTTTCTTGTCTGCCAACATAGTTTTTCTGTCGGCTTGGAGTGTGGATAATTCTGTTAGTTCTTCTTGAGTGGCTGTGCCTCTCTTGTTTTTCTTACGAATACTGTTGATACGCTTCTCGTTGACTTTAAGGTTGTCAGTAATCTCGCCTTCTAATCTACGATTGTCTGTAATCCTGCCGTTTAACTCTACATCTGCTTCAGGTGCAATCCTTGGTCCTTCAGGAACAGCGGTTACGCCCTGACCATCAGCAAGTTCTACAAACTCTTTTCGACTTTCGTCTGTAAGCGCTTCTCGTTTTTCAGGACCATCCAAGGCTTCCGTCTGGTCGCCTTCTAGTTGGGTACGGTTTCCTTCAGCCGCTCGTTGAGCAGAAGGTCCGTCTGTAGATGTTCCCCCTTCTCCACTATAAAAATCTGGTCCAGTTTCAGTACCATCTGGAGTGTTGCCTGTTGGGTTTCCATCTGCGTCAAACTCATTAGCCGCACGATTGAACACAGACACAGCAGTGTTAATCTCTGCGGGGTCGCCACCTTTTAATGCTTCTAGGTATCGTCTGTAACCTGCTTCTGTAAGGTCAGCCTGTCGTCTTAGGTTAGTTATTTTAGTTTGATTTCCTAAAGGGTTTTCTGGGTCAACCTTTTGCCCCATACCTGCTTCGAGTTCATCAGCCTGTCGTCTTAAACCTACGATTAAGTCTGGTGCATTACGCATTGCAGACAGAGTTGTTAATGCCTCTTGCTTCTGCAAGATGTCTGTAGCTATATCTTGTGTTATCTTTCCTTCAGTTACTCCATTAGCGAGTATCTGCTCTAAGGTTGGAACACTTGTCTCAACAGTTTGCCCATCAACAGTTGTAGTTCGCCCACCTACAGAGGTGTTGCTAAGTACATCTGGGTCAATGTTTGCTTGGTCTATAGAGTTTTCTAGGTCTGCTTTTAATTCTTTTTCTCGGTTTGAAAATAATACATCCCTTTCTTCTACGGGTGTGTCCAAATCAGCTAGTCGGCTTAACTCTTCTTGTTCTGCCTGTCGATTAAGAGCTAGTCCTTCTGCTTGACCATCACGCCAAGCCGCTGTCATCTTACCTATTTTACCTTTTTTAAGGTTAGTCCACTTAGGTAATGGCGTTACAGCACCGGCTACACCAAATGCACCACCAAGAAGAGCACCTGCTCCCGCACCTAAAGCTATGTCTCCCGCAAACTTAGAGCCTGAGTATCCACCTTCTTGTAAGCCAATATTGATATCTCTTGTCTGTGTGCCTCCAGACGCAATGCCTTCAATGATACCACCTGCTAGTCCTTCAGATACAGCACCTCTCTTTGCACCACCCCATGCTCCCGCAACCAATGCGTTCCTACCCGCTTGTGCGGCTGTTCGAGCGGCGACCTTTGCACCTGCACCACCGAAGCCGAAGCCAAGTAAGTTAACAGGGTCAAGTAATAGGTTTCCTGCATTCTGGAAAAAGCCAGATGCACCAGTACCACCATCTTCATAGAAGTTTGGTAGTGCTTCATAAACTGTTTGTAGTCTTGCTAGACGAGCGTTCTGTGTATTGTCATTTGACATACTCTCAGAAGCTTCTCCGAGGATACCTATAGTATTTAGGTTACTCCAAGAGCGGTCTGCGTAAAATTCTTCTATGGCATCTTCTGGATTACTAAAGGTTCGACCTTCTTTTTCGTAGTAGTAATCATATATGTCTTGGACAAATCGTGTGTCTGCCAACATTGCAGTGGCATCAGACTTAGAAAGCCCTGCCGCATATCCTAATACACCTGCATCTTTATTAGAGCCAGACGCAACCGAACCAGTGTTTTGTTCTATGTCGTCAAAGACCGTGTAACCGGGCTCTGCTCTCGTTTCTTCTCCGTTAGGAGTTACAACACCGTAACCACCAACTTCTCCAAATCCTTTATCTGCCATCTGATACTCCAGTTTTCATATAGCTTGTTAATTTTAATGTATCACTAAGGTTCTAAGCCATCGTCCCCTACTGAGTTTGCTGATTAATAAGGCTTAGTCCCCAAGCCAATACTGAATTTGCGAAGACATCTTCTCCCGGAAAGATAGTTCCCAATGGGGCATCGTAAGGTTTATTATCATACTTATTAAATACGTCTACGTTAGCCGCCATCCTGTAATTTCGTATCATCTTAGAAATATTATGGTCTTTGTCTGACCTAATAGAACCATTTTTATCGTATTCATATCCAAGCAACAAAGCGTTTCTTATGTATTTCTTAGCTCTCTGGTTGTTAAAGTTTGGATTGTCCAACTTTCTTTGTGCCAGTTTAGTAGCAAAGGCTTTGAACTCTGCATTGTTTATTAAAGCAGAACTCAACTGACCCTTGATACCTTGTTGGTTCGTCTGTTGATTAACTAGAACCGCAGGTAACGTAAGCTTATATTTATTGTCTGCATTCAATGTAGCAAATCCCGCAGCCCTAAACATTTCAGCACCTTCATCAAACCTAATAAAACCACTCTTGCCCAAAGACATTGAACGCTTGTAGATAGCACTGTTAGCCATATTGCTGTTAGCTACTGTCATGCCTGAACTTATGTTTGTGTCAAACAATATTGCACGAAGCGGTGCAACAACTGCTTCGTTCTCTTCTCTCCACGCATTTTCAGTCATGCCAACTCCCGGTAATATTAAACCGTTGCCAGTGTTGGTCTCTTCGCCTTGTGGTTTCGTTGCCCTTATCTGGTCTACATCAGCATCATATTCTTCTTTCAAATCTTTTAATAGTTTCTGACCGATTGCTTTTGCACCGTTAGCCCCTTTCCAAGAAGTGCCTTCTTGCGCATGCCACATTACATCGTTTCTAGATACCATGAATGTTTTTTCTATTCTTTCTTTTATAGCTTCGTAGGTTACTTTCAAACCTTCAAGCTTGTTGTCCATGTAGTTGGTGTCTAGCCAGAAGCCGAGACCTTCGTTATATGTGCTTTTACTTAACTTCTCCATGTCCTCTACAATTTGAGACGAGGTATCGGACAGTTTATCTATAGCCGCATCCGCACTAAGGTCGAGCTTACTTCCGTTCTTAACATAGAAAGCAGGAGAGTATTTTGATGCAATCTTACTTTCTGCTGTAGCCCAAGTTGTAACACCCTTGCCTCTAAACTTTTGGTAAATCATACCAACCGTGGCATTGATGTCGAAATTTTCTCCGCTATTTTCCAGTACGGTTTCTATTTCAGTAAGTATCTCTGCACGAATAGTTGAGTTAGGCGGAACGAAATAGGCAGTAAAGAACTGTGTTGCCGCAAGTGCCGCAGGACTATTTTCATACCAAGTCCTTGCTCCATTAGTTTGGTCTTTTTGTGCTTCTACTCTTACCGCAATCATGGACTGTGTCTGTGACTGTGCGTTTGCCCTAACTGTAGCTATTACTTCTTTTGCTTTTGCTTCCGCTTTAGCTCGAACTGCCCCTTGAGTAGCGACTATGTTCTGCTTCTTCATAGTTGTCAGCCAACCAACACCTAATATTGCTCCAACTTTCTTCTCGAATTCTGCTTGAGGTAACATGTCGTAGCCTGTTATTTCTCCCGCAGCGTTTTTCACAGGGGTGGCAAAATAGTTATTGCCAAGACCTGCTGATGCCGCAACACGGTTGACTACATTCATAAAGTTTTCGTTAGTAAAGCTGTCTGTGTTCGTAATAGTGTTGTCTATGAAAGCCTTAATGTCAGGGTTGTTGTAGAAGTCAGTACGGAATTTATCTTGGTTTGCATCTAGTTGTACATTTAGAGCTTTGTCTCTTTGTACCTTTAGTAAAGGAAGCAACCTGTTTACCTCATCATCCGTAAGGTCTCGTTTAAGGTTTGTTAGACCCATTGTTTTTATGAAAGCTTTAAGGTCATCATCGGTGTATTGGTCTAAGTTCTCTAGCTTAGAGCTTAGTATTTTTGTAGATATTTCTTTAATAGCCTGTTCTTCGGCAACCAAACCCTGTCCCTGAAAAATTTCCTTTAGACCGTCTCTCTTCCACTTAGGCATTCCGTCATAGAATTTATCTATGTCGTCTGCCGTGTTAATTCTTTTCCATAGGTTTCCCGCTACTTCATCTTCTAAGTCTGCATCACGAAGCGTTGAACGATGTTCGTTCCAAGCTTGGGAGTTAATCCCTGTTGACTGCAACAAAGAAGCCGCACCATCAGGACCAAGTCTTTCCTCAAGCATTTTAGTGTAGTCGCCAAAGGAGGATTGCTCAGTATTGACCATACTGAAAGCACTCTCTTTTTGCTTTGAAGTTTGAGCCAAAGTTTCTGTCATTTCAGCAACTTTAATCTGGGCGACCTTGCTGTTGTGACGGGCTGATATTGCTTCGTCTGTCTTGGTATAGCCCAAGTCAGCACTGTCAAAAGGATTTCCCCCAGTTAGGGTTCGTCTTTCTTCAGCCAACATCTTTGGGGATACTGTACGACCTTCTTTCAAAGCTTGGTCTTTAAACTTTTGATACTGCTCTCTGTTATTTAATCGTTTTTGATTGAGCTTCTCTTTCTCGTTCTCAAACTGAGTAGAGAAAGTAGTGTCGCCCATACTAAATAATTGACCTGCCATTTTTTAAATCCCCACTTTTCCATCAGGGTAGTATATCTCGCCATACATACCTGTTCTTGGTTGGTTCGATACTGTTGAATTACCTGCACTTCCCGTAACAGTTCCCTTAACAGGTGGAGTGTAAATCCCTAAAGATTGTCCTAAAGATTGTCCCGCAGACAATTCGTTACCATCAGTTTTTGTGGTAAGCATCTTCTGCATACTTGCTAAAGCCTTTGCTATATCGCCATCAGCACCTTGAGCACCTGCCGAAGCGGCTTTGTACAAGTCGCCATATGGGTTGGTTGGCATTGATACGTTAGGTTCGTAAAGTTTGAATGTCCTATCAAATTCATTCTGTATAGGTGTTCCATAGAAGTCGTTAAAGTTTCCACGAGCGGTTGTGTCTAATGCCATTCTGCTCTTAGCTGAAGCTATAGTATCTGCTTCTGCATCAAACATGGCTTTGTTTAGCTGTGGTGCGTACTTGTCTACAATGCCTCTATTGATGTCTTGTCTAGCTACGCCACTATCTCCACCGCCTAGCCTTGATATAAGGTTAGCCTCTGTCTTGCTCTGGTCTAGAGTTGCTAGTTTTAATACATTGTCTGTGTAAAGTTGGCTTCGAGCCATAGTATCATTTACTAGGTCAGTTTGAGTTGGTGTATATGGAAGACCTAAGTATTGTGATACTTGGTCGTTAGCGGCTTTCAGGTCAGCGGATTGCTGAAGTAATTTGTTTCTTAATGAGATGCGGTCTGCATTTTTTTGATATGCTAAATTAGTTTGAGCATTAGCATTTTCAAGCATGGCGTTCTGGAATTGAACTCCGCTTGCTCTGTTCATATCTTTGGCGTTCTGACCTGCCACTAAGTCCATACCCGCACCGGCAATACCTGCCCACGGACCTGCACCCATTTCCATGCCAACACTTCCTAAAAAACTGCCCCAACCCATAATCTAATCTCCTTCTATACTGGGAATATATTACTGCCCCAACCTGTACGTCTATTCCTCAGTGAAGACGATACTGGTCCTCTCGCAACATACGCTGCGTTAGGGTCATTGGGCGAAAATGCCATCATCTGCTCTGACTTTTCTTTTGTTGGAACGATGTAATTAACATCTGGAACAACACTTTGCGTAGGAGTAACAACTGGCATGTTAGGGTCTTGCTGTAAATCAGAGTTGGCAATCTCCGTAGGAATACCTCCTTGTTCTGGAGTTCCTGCCGGACCTAAAGTCGTCTCTACGTTACCTTCTCCTGCTAATAAAGCACGAGCACCAAATCCCTGTAAGCCTGTTCCTACTTCTCCACCAAAACTATCTTCTCCAACATCTTGAAGAGCCACCTGTCCATCAGGAGAAACACTTCCTTCCATTGCATCTAATGGAGAACCACGACCTAAACTTCCTCGTCTGTCAGTCGGGTCTTGAACGGCTTGCTTGCCAGACGTAGGGTCTGTTCCAAGAAAACTTGTCATAACCTGTTGCGTTGGCTTTTTACCACCGGGATAGAGCATCTCTCCTGCTCCGCCCATACCTAAATATTTCTTAGCTTCTTCGGGGTTAGCGAGAATGGAAGCCCAATTAGTACCCGCAGTTAAAGGGTTAAGACCCATAGACGAACCATAAGCACTTTCTTCAACTGTTTGTTTATTTCCCATAGCATCGGTGTATTCCACCATCTGCACTGGTTGTTGTTGTGGTGCGCCGCCTCCGCCGCCTCCGCCTCCGCCTCCGCCCATAATCTATACTCCTTAGTAAAAGCCTTTGCCAAAACCTTTGGCTTGACCGTTGAAATTAATTCCCATGCCGTTATTTCCTGTACCGGCAATGGTACTGTTACTTAACGTACCACCTTTGTTACCTGAATTCGTCCCTACTCCGCCACTTATAGACGAGCCAAATGTCCCAGTATTGGACTTTTCGTCTTTACCCATGCCAAATGTGTCGGAAATATTGTCCATTTGGGTGTTAACTGTGGACCCGATGTTGTTCATTGTACCACTAACGGTATTAGAATTCTGTGGAGTGTCACTATATTTACCGCTACCTGCCGCCCCCAACATAGACATACCAATGCTCTTTCCAACACTGCTCATATTGGGTGCAATCATACCTGTAATAGTTTCTGGCATAGATTGACCTAATGGATTGTCTGGGGCTACTTGCCCTATAACTCCTCTAGCCGCATTCAATCCCATAACACCAACAGGACCGCCTAAAGCAAAAGCTCCTACATTTGCCGCAATGCCCGGTGCGGCTTTTACTGCACCACTGACTAAGCTTGATATAGCATTACCTATAGACGAAAAGAAACCGGGGTCGTCTTGGCTGTTACCTTGGTCATCTAACTTGCTTTCGTCTAAAGACTTAGTGACTGTTGGCGAGACAACCTGTGTCGGACCTTGAAATGCAGGCGCTAACGTCTCAACGGTAACAGCACCCTTTTGATAGTTGGTGTTGTCATATTCTTTTTCTGGAGCACTATCTCCGCTACTATCTCCGCCACCAAATCCCATTACAACCTCTTACTGTAGACAGTACCTACAATCTCGTAGCCAAGACGGGACATAAAAGACGTATGCCTTGGTGTGTGAGAATGTGTAATACCGTAGTTCACTTCTATTGCCCCTTGTTCTTTGCACCAAATTTCAAAATCCTTGGACAAGCGGATGCCAACCATAGGATTTTTTCCATCAGTGTAGAGAGTTTCTTGCTGACCCAAGACTTCGTAGTTAAAAAAATAGTTTTGAACATAGCCCAAAAAGAAAGCAACAGGCTTCCCATCTTTTTCATAAACTCTGAAATAGGTGTGGCTTTTCTTACTATAGTTTCTAGAATACTGACGAACTTTTTCTTCATTAAAAGGCATACTTGAGTAGACAGGACTTGTCCTGTGCATTTCTTTAGCCAATGGTAAAAGTATTTCAATATCTTCATAGGTCGCATCCCTTATCATTTTAGTAATATAAAACCCCTTGACCACTAGCGTTGTTACCAAAAGCCGACAGACTAAATCGTCTGTCATCTCTGTCCACGCTTGAGCCAAATGTTCCTACATTAACGTCTTGCTTGTTACCCTGCCTGTCAAGCAAGCTTCGTACATAGCTAACTCCTGACGGTAATCCTTTGCTAAATCCGCCACCACCAGTATCTCCATACATCATTGGTGCTCCAGAAGGACCACCTCCGTAGTAGCCCATTTGATTAACGGGTCCGAGATTGCTATTTGCATACAAAGAGTTCGCAGCTTGAGCACCTAAACCAAGATTTAAGTTGGATGCGTATGTGGGGATTGAAGAGTTAGGGTTTAGATTTCTTCCGCCTGAATTTATCATCATGCTGTCTGGGATTGCAGGAGGGTCTATATATCCACCCGCCATAGTTCCAACCATTCCACCAACATTAGACCCAATCATTGAGCCTACGTTAGCAGAGCCAATGGCAGTGCCTATACTTGAAGGAAGTGATGAAATTCCAGTTTGAAGAGCACCAGAAAGACCTGAGAACATTCCGCTACCCGATGCAGACGAAGCTAATTGACTACCTATTGTGTTGGCAGTTCCAGTAGATAAACCTGCGGCAGTTGTTGTTGAACCCATAGCCCCGAAGCTAGGCTTCGCACCTGCGGCAGTTGTACCTCCACCGATAGAGCTACCAATATATGTTCCTGCGGCACTTCCTAGAGCTTGACCCCAAGAACCACCTGCGGCTTTTGTCATTGTTCCAGATACAGCCGCACCTACAGCAGGTCCGCCAATAGCGGTTGCCCCTATAGTTATTGCTGTTCTTACGATTGGGTTCTTAGCTATTTTCTTAATAGCTTTCCAAATTGATTTAAAGAAAAACTGTTGAGGGTTTCCATCGCTACCAACTTGTCCAACAGCCATTGGGTCGTACTGACCACCCATGTCGTCTGCAAGGTCTGGCATACCTGCAATAGTTGATAATGGGTTCTGACCCTTTTCTATCATCTTAGCAAATAGAGCTTCTAAAACTGGTTGCATGTCAGGGTCTTCGTAAATCTTTTTATTGATTACGATTTCGCCCTTTTCAAGCTTTGCTGATACTGTGTCGTTTACAGCATCTTGTTGAAACTCTTGGCTCTCTGATATATCAGAAGCATCAAAGCTTCCTAATCTATCTAGCTGATTTGCAAAAGACATACTTTACTCCTAGACCGATAGTGTTGCCGCAGCTATTCCGACCTCTAAACTGTTAGCACCAGATGCGTTTGTCACTACCAACTCTAGTCGTCTGCCAGTAGCAGTACCGTCTATTTCAATAGTGGTTGGCATATTAACTGATGCTGAACTTGTAGAGACAGAGAACGAGCTACCAATGGTTGCACCGTCTAATGATAATTGAATTGTACAAGTACCTGCGGCTAATTTGTGTGTAATACCATCTAGTCTTAGTTTGTGTTTCCAAACCTTTCCTACAAAGTATGTTTTGTTGCTAACTGTTACAGAAGCATCCTCCCAAACATTGAAAAATGACAATGTCTGCGTACCAAAAATCTCTGGCAACTGTGATGTAGGTATCTTTGCTGCACTGTCTAGGGAAGCAACTCCGTTTGTAGCACCACGAAATGTTTTAGGAACAACAGACGAAAGGTCTAGTGCTCCATATTCAAGTGCCGTACCAGTTCCGTTCACACGAACATACTGCGATGCGTTTGTAGCAACGAATGTAGGTAATGAACTTTCTGGAGATGTTTCTAAGAATTGAGTACCATCATAAAATTTAAGGATGTTAGGAACTTGAGAAGTATCTAACCATAAATCTCCTGTTATATTTGAAGGAGGTGTACTGGACTGTGAAACAATATTAGCTTTGGCTGCCAAACTTGTGGATAACAGAGATACTTTAGATTGTGGTATTTCGTTGTTATCAATGTTCAGTTTCGCAAAGTTAATAAAGCCACTAGCATTTGTATATTCGTCTTCGAACATTAATCCCGCAATGGTTTTCTGTGCTTGGTTCTCTACTGTAAGAACAGTTACCTTATCTCCAGATGCCAAAGAGGTATTGAAGGTTATAGTAGCTGTTGAGTGAGAAGCAATATAGTCAGCACCACCTCCACTTTCTTGTAGAACACCGTTACGCCAGACGAGTAATGTTTCATCTGATGAGTGAACAAAAGCAGTGGTATTGGTAGAGGCTGTTATCTCTGTGTCTGAACGTCTAAAGTTTGTTACTGATTGAGCACGAACACTGTAGATACTAATTTTATCTCCTACAGCTACACCAGTAGCACTTGCTACAGTTATAGTATTAGCCGAGGTAGAAGAAGCATATTCTGATGCAGACGCAGAAGTTGCTTCCGCTAAAAGAATACCGTTCTTGTAAACAACCACATCTTCTGTGTTCTCATCAAATGTGTAAGACAAAACATTTGCAGTAGACGCTAGTGCGGCTAATCCAACTGTTGCTGTCGCTGTCGTACCTGTTGTTGGTGCGGCTATAGATAGTGTTGGGGCAGTCGTATATCCGCTACCCGCACTTGTTAATGTAATCGCTGTAACTTTTTGATAGGTTGCACTGTCTGTACTATCCACTCCAACTGTTGCTGTGGCTGTGCCGATAGTTCCGCCTGTAGCTTGTGGGCTAGAAAAGGTTACAGTCGGTGCTGAAGTGTAACCTGTTCCTGCGTTAGTGATTGTAAATGTAGCACCCGCTCCTGTGGCTATCTCAATATCTTGCCTGTTAAAGAAGAACGGACCTTCTACAGTACCTACGTTAGAACCTGATGGACCTCTCAAAGAAGCAAGAGTGACAAGTGTTACCCACCCATCGTCTGCCGCTGAGTACGTTCCAACACGGTATTCCAAACCGTTTGTACTATCGACCCTCATCTCAACTGGACCTCTAAAGACACCACTCTCGTTAAAGAGTACGCCCAGAAGTTCGCCTACAGTCTTGTCTCCAAGTTCTGCGGCATTGAGATATCGGATTACGTTTTCGAAATCTGTATGTATGTTTCCGCTAGATACATAGTTCTGCGGATGTTGTTGTCTTAGTCTAGCCATTATGCACCTGTCCTTACTGTTACAGCAAAGCCAATTATCTTCAATAACCCTTTGCCTCTTGTAGTAAAGCGAAACTGAACACCTCTATATCTGTGTTCGAATTTACGCTCGTACTGTCTTGATAGCGGAACATCGGGGAATTTGTCGTCCGCACCGTCCTCTTCTATTAAAAATTGCATAGCAGACAAGTACCTTCCTCTTTCATCAAAGGCTTCTACCTGTAATTCTCCTCGACCTGTTGCCTGTAATATAAACGAATAACTTTCTTTCACATCGTTAATAGCACCCTGCCACAATATAGGTGTGGTCACTACCATCTCTGGGCTAAAATCTGTTACGTCTTCAATTCTTGCTCTCTCCCAAACACCACCGGGAGTTCCTAAAAGAGTTACCCCTCCTAATTGAACACCATTCATGGCATTTAGAAATGTTCCTGTTGACCATTTACTTTCTCCACCCGACATAGGGTTAAGAGTTAGTGTAAGTCTAGTACACAATAGCTCAGAAATAGGAAAGAATACATGGTATTGACCTTCGTCTTGGTCAAAGAAAGCACTCATTTCTTCTGGATTAGCTACCTGTTTGACTAAAGCCCTGTATGTTAAGTCGATTTTATTCGACATAGGTATAGAAAAGATAGTGATACCGTTAGTATCTGAACGTCTAAGAGAGTGAACGCCATCCCTTGAGCAGAACATTAAGTCTGAACCTGCATTAGAAATAGTGTTATGGCTAATACAACCAACTTTAATGTTGGCTTTATCATCAATCGACCATTGTGTGTAGTCTGGGTGTAGTGTGTAGACAAGCGTCTGGTCATTAGTGAAAACAGCTAACCTGTTATTCTCGAAAGCACCCAAGCCTTTTATCTCATCGGCAGTACCAATAATATTTGATATGTCTATGTCTGCGGCTTTTAGTACAGATGTAGAAGACACATCCTCGTCTGCGGGAAATATATTAAATTCATCAACACGAGTAATATCAATCGTGGTTCTTTTGTCTGGAGCACCTGCTACAGCTAGTCGTCTCTGAATTGCTACACCAAACGCAGCTTTTGGTTGCGACCTTGGCTCTATAGGAAAGAACCGTTGCCCATCATACCTGTAGGGTATCTGGTCTCTACTAAAAAATATAACTTGGTTGTTAAACATACAGGAAGCCACAGTGTTTATTCGAGGGTACACCTCTTCTACTATGTGGTCTTCGTCTGACTTTAGAGTTAATCCTCCTCCGTCTACCTGACACCAAACAATTCTATCACGCCCATAAAAGGTCGTGTGCTTTATTCGTCTGTCTCCTGAAGTCCTTTGCTTCGCACCCGCATCACGCACAATAGAGCCTCGCCAATCGGCAAAGCCATTGGATATTTCTATCATGTGTTGTTTCTGACCAGTGTCTAGTGCGGCTTTGTCCCTTGAAGCATCAATTCCTTGAAAATCTTCGTAAGGATAAACTTTTACCTTAACGCCAGATGGTGCGTATGCTGTTGACATTGTCTACCTCGAAGTATCGTAAGCACGGTTAGCCTTCTTGTTTCCTTCTCCTCTGTCAATCGGAGACATCTCAATCTTTGCGTTACCCATTTTACGATTATATAAAATCCTGTTCATAGTTCTGAAGTACATTGGTCCGTAAGCTTCAACTTTATTACTCTGCTGTTGTACCGAATAGTTATACAGTAATCCCGAAACCATTATACTGTCTGGGATTGCTCTACTTTCAGTGGGGTGTGTATAGTAATCAATCTCTATGTTGTCCCAATATGGATGAGAACGTAAGTCTTCAATAATCATATTGGCAAACTCTACGAACATCATAATGACTTCCCCGTCTACTGTGCCGGGGTGCATGTCTCCATAACGCCTTAGTGCTTGTTGTGATAGTGTTTGGAGAGCCGAGAACGGGTCTCCAAGATGGGGGTTAGTCCCAGAATATCTATTCCTGCTGTCTACGTTTTGGTCTAGGTATTCAATAGTTTTTTTAGTGGCTTCGTCTATCTTGCGTTTGTTAATTCCATCTCTAAGGTCAACAGGACCGGGTCGGTTCTGAGAGTTGGCATCTTGATTGGTCGGTTCGCCCGTAGGCTTCGCCATATCTTCGTATTCTTTTAAAGCCTTAGTTGTGACAGAACTGTAATTAGACATGATTACTCTCCACTATCATCCGCTTTGATAATTCTTCCCATAACAAAATGATGATGTAATTCAAATTTTGGTGCAATGTTAGATTGTACACGCCAAGTAATGTACTCTTTATCACTGTCCCAAATACCCTTTATCTTTTCTCCTGATACATTGATGTCCCAAACAGAAACTTCTGGTTTCGCAGAGACATACCAAGACCAATTTGGTCCTGATTTTATTGACTTATGAGCCTCTGTTACCTTGCTCTTTGCTTGGTTAACAGAAGTTTTTGAAGAGATAGCATCTCGCTTTTTAGACCTGTCTTCCATTTCAATCCTCTCTTGTTAAAATTAAGGGGTCAAAGACAAATAGTCCCGACCCCTTAATAGTACCTCATTTAAGAAACTTGTCGTCCTATGCTAGGGCTGACCAGTTCTTGATACGATGGTGTACTTTCTGCTGTGTCATCTCAAGACCACACTCAGACATGTACATATGCTTAACACCGTCAAAGTCATTAGTCTGGATATCTCGAATAAGCTGAGTATCACGACCTGCCATGTAACGATAGTTAAGGTGGTTCATGTCAAGAATAATCATTTCTTGAGCCATAGCACTAATTTGACGGAACATAGGGTGCATGTAAACCAACAAATCTCCTGCGAAAGTAGTGTAACGAGTGAACGCTACGCCATACGCATTGTCGATTTGAGTAGGTTGCCATCTACCTTTTCCAACTTCCATCATATTACTAATAGCACGAGGACCACAGAAAGCGACTTTCTCGTTTGAACCATAGGCGAAGATATCTTCTACTAGGAAACGGTCAAATTCTTTCTCAGTCATCTTGTTACTAGACGCAGTTGCAGAAGCACAGTCGGTAATGTTTGTTATCATAGACAACAGACCACCAGTGTGTCGGGTTGGACTTGCAGTCGAACCGTTTGCTTCGTTACGAGTTCCAAAGAAGAATGCTCGCTCAATATCGCCCATGTGTAATTTAAGGGCTTTAGTTAAGCTTTCTTGCTCTTTGTCGCCTGTACGCAACTTAGTGTTTTGCAGAGTACCAGAGACTTGGATAGCAGTTTTGAAAATCTGCGTATAGTTGAAGTCTGTGGTTGGGTCGAAGCTGATAGCAGTTGGTGCTGTCCCTGCTTCTTGGTCTGCATAACCTGCAATGATTAACTCTTGGTTGTCTGCCACAGCTGCGGCAGTCGTTCCAGATGCACCACGAACAACCGTTACAGGTGTCGAGGTACTGTCTGTAGCAACAGTCATCATTTCGCTAGTTAGCGGGTTGTACAACATAGTACCTGCGATAAGGAAATTATCATCTCCTGCATCGAAAGCAACACCAGTTGCACTGTTATTTAAAGCACCGTTAACCGTGATTGTACGGTCTGGTAGCTCATCCCTAAAGTGATTGTACTTAGGGTCATCTGTACCTTCAGATGAAGTCATAGCGAGAAGCGCCTGTAAAGGTGCAGTCCCGTTTGGTTCAAGAAGCGTGAAAAGCTCCCTGTAGTTCGTAGGACGGAAGTCAGTTGTGAATTGACCTGTCCCACGCAGTCCTTGTATTGCAGCCATAATAGCCTCCTATATTGGTTTTTGCGTTTAACATTTCATTTCGACTTCTCGACCTTCTAATTTACATTCAGTATTTAGTCGGTTGAATTGTCACATGATACAACTTTTAGCCGTAGCGAATGTATCAATATCTTTAGAATAAGGGACAACAACGCATTATGTCGTCCCTTAATTATAAGTTAACCCATGTTTCTTTTCTTCATAACATCGCTAGTTACGCTGTCAATGAAGCTTTGGTCGGGTGTAGCTGTATTCGAAGCAACTCCTGAAGCACTTGGAGTACCTGAGATACTGCCTGTGAATGCTTGTCTTCGTACTGCTATTTCCTTCAATCTCTCCATTTCTGGACTATTCATATTGTTTTTGAAGTCAGTAGCAACTTGCATGGTTAGCTGTGGGTCAATAAAGTCTTCGACTGTATAACCTCTGCCATATGCAAATTCAAAGAAACTCTCTTGTAGGTCGTCTGCCAAACCAAGAGTTGATTGAGCGGTGTCTAGATTGTTAGCGGCTAATTGTCGCATGGCAGTACCTTGCGTATTTTGTGCCTCCGCTACCATTCCTTGAGCGTTCTCCGCTAATCCCGCAGACGATTGTTGCATCTGCGCCAACATCTGTTTGATTTGAGCGTTCTCTGACTGAAGGTTCTGCATCAAACCCGCCGCCTGTTTATACTGTGGCGGTAGACTTACTGCATTATCTTCTTCCCACTGAGCCATTTCATCATTGATTTGTTTGACATTTATTCCGGGACTATCAGGGGTCGGGTCAACTTGCCCTCCCATAGTTGGGTTCTTCATGTAAGCCATAGATGCGGCTTGCAAGAACTGGACGATATCGTCTGCCTTTACGTCCTGACCTGTCTCTGCCTTTACGTTGCTTTTGATTTGACCAACGAAATCCAGAATTGGCTTGTTAGGTGCTACTTCTGTTTGGTGTTGGTAATTTAGGTTTCGATACCTGTCATAAGTATCTTTGATTTGTTGATTAGAAAGAGTTCGTTCATCGCCCTCTCCAAACATTACCTTAATAAAAGCTTCGTCCTTTTGTTTGTCTGCCTCTGTATTAGGGCTAACAGCCTCCATTGACTGTTCCATTGGGGAAGGCTTTTCTTCTGGTACTGCTCCATCGCCACCTGCTGTATTTGCAACGTCTTGTGCTTTCTTTACTTCAGCTTGCATTGTTGCTTCAGCACTAGCATTTGCGTCTCCTAGCTTTTGAGATGCGAGTGACGTAATTATATCTGTATCTTGTGTTGGGTCTATAGCCATTTTTCTTGCTCCTGTTTGGGGTTAATTTCCTGTCGGGAGCGTGTAAGAAATTTAAAGAACCTACTTAACGTACAGACTTCAGTCCGATGTGTCGGTAGCATTTCTAGAACTCTTACAAATATCATAGTAGTCATCTTCTATTCTCCTGACAGCCGTAGCGGTCGTCATTAATCGGAAGCCGAAGCGTCCTGTCTGCCTATTATATTACCGTCTTCATCCTCTAAGGCTTCCATCCTTACAGCATCCTCTAGCTTAACTTCTAGAGCATTCGGCATTTCCACCAGTTTTCGAGCCGCCCATATAGCACCTCGTCTGTAGTGGATTTCATCTACTGGCATATTGTTGCCATCAGAAATCGCATATGATGCGGCTAGTATTTCGTCCCTCATAACTTCTTCGAGGTACTTCCACCCATCACTCTCTCTTAGCTCCTTAACAAGTTTCAACGCCTGTTTAGGTTTCATACTAAGCCTCTAGATATTCTAAAGCTTTCGCCTCGATACCGGCTTGGTCAGTATATTCCTTAATCAAATCGTAACCATATTCTTTCAAAACCGCAACCTTGTCTGCGGAATAACCTGCGGCTTGAGTAGACCAACCCATACGACAAGCAATAGCCGCAACGAGTTTCATGTCTTTGACTTCCGTAAGCTCTGCACCTGATGGCTGAGTTGCCATTTTTGACACCTTTGATTTTTCTACAAACACAATACCTGTGTCTGGACCAAGTTGATAAACCCCTTGGAACTCAAAGTCATCTCCACTAGGGTCAAATTTCTTTTCCCCTGATGCCATATTGAGGCTGTAGATTACTGTTACTGGTTCTGCCATAAAATCCTCCTAACTTATGTTGCTTCGTGGCTGAAGATGGTGTCCACCTAGTTGGGTAAACCTACCAAGCATCATTGTTGTTTCGTGTCCACATGTAAAGAAAGTGCCATCCATCATCAAGACACCCCAACCGTGATATTGACCAGTTGTCGAACTATGTCCTAAAGCCATAACGTCTCGAACCTTACCCTGATAACCTAGTGGTAGTGGGATTGCTGTGAAACTTGTTAGAGTTACACCTGTTGCGGCTCCATATACAGGGTTAGCGTAGTTGTTATATCCTGTAACATGAATTGTTCCATTAACTTTATTCTGCCAATCTTCCTCGTTATCGTGAGAAATTGTGATTACCTGAGAATAGTAGTTACCGTTTTCTGAGCCATTTCCAATTACCTTAGATACCCAAGTTAGATTGTTGTCTTTTGATGGAACAGCTTGAGAACCTGTGACAGTACCCATTCCAGTTTGACCATTACCATTCGGACCCCATTTGTAGAAATCTCCGTTGTCTGTGGTAGCAAACCTAGAACCAACATAGTCATTAACCATCCACATATCTATAACTTTTAGACCTGCGGTAGACGTACTAAATGTACTTACTAGAGTTGGCGTTGTCTTGTTACCAGAAGCGTTGTTGTCTCCTGCTTGTGAAGTTCCATTATAACCAGAGTAGTACAATGCACCCTCATGGTTAAGAGCTAGAGTTCCACCGTAACTTCCGAAACCTGAGGCTTGAAACTTAGCAATTTTTTTGTTTGAACCTGCTGTCCAGTTGAATGGAGTATCCGCTCCAACAACATTGGTTGTTCCGTTTCCAAGTCGATGGTAAGCGTTGTAACCCCAAGCATATAGCTTGTATCCATCACTTGCACCAGAAAGTGCGTAGCAACTAGGATAACCCGAGTCAGAAACCATGATAGCGTGTACGCCTTTGCCAGTTAAAGCTGTAAGCTCTACAGGCGTTCCTTGTGATGTTGTGTTTGCACTCGTTACTTGGTTGTGTCCATTATAACCCCAAGCAAAGACCTTACCGTTTTCGTCTAACGCCATCACTGTGATGTTGTTGCTTGGTCCTTGAGGCAACACATACTGTACAATCTTACCTGCACTACCGGGAAATACTACCGGCACCCATCTATATTGGGTAGTAGTTGTTCCGTCTCCGAGTTGTTTGTTATTGTTATACCCCGCAGCCCACATCTGTCCACGGTCATCAAGCATGTATGAACTGTCATAACTACCTGTGCATTGGACTATGTTGCTATCTTGTAGGTATCTGACTTCCTTGTCGTAACCTTTTGTAGCATCCCTGTAAACAGTCGGTGTCCAAGAAGGGTTGTTGGTGTTTTGTACGTTACCGAACCTGTAGTTTGAGCTTCCTCCCCAATAGTTTGCCTGTTTAGGAGCACCGTCAGCGAACATGGTAATAGCTGAACCACCATAATATGGTCCGTTATTAATCCTTGCGAAAGGCTGTGGATAAATTCCTTTGTTTGCGTGAAGTGGGAAATTTGTGCTGTCTGTGATTTCTTTCTGTAGAGAAAAATCTGCTCGTGTGAAACCATTCCCTGCTGTGCCGGGATAACCGGGACACCTTGGGTCTGCAACACGGCATGTTAAATCGTTGTCTGTACGATAATGAAAGCCAATATGCTTTCCTACATAATCCCATTCTGGAACACCGTTGCCAGTATTTGCGATAAGTGCTGTGCCAGTTGCACCTAATGGCAACCTGACTTCGCCTGTAGTCGTAGAAATATTAAACTCAGAGTTCTTACCCATCCCAGTGTGGCTTCCACAATACGGATAAATAGCATCGGCAGTAGCATTTGCGGGCATTACAATAGTAACCACCGCACTCGTCTGTCCTGCTGTCCCTGTGTATGTAATGTCGTTGGAGCTATCAGTCGGTGCGATGTCTAAAAGTTCTGCACCAGATGCGTGAGTTCCATTCTTAGTCGTAGAAAACTTTAGTGGGTGTCCAGACATTGTGGTGTCTGAAACGTCAAAGATGTAAGTCTTTCCCTGCCACATGTTGAAGTCAACATCGACAGAATAACTATTGTCTTCTGGTAACTTAAATTCGTAATAATTTGATGAGTTGATTACCTTTACCCTTACTCCGATTGTAAAGGTTGTGTCGTTAGGAGGTCCGTCACGATAAATCATATCTCCTCGTGTAGTTGTTACAGTCGTAAGAGCCGATGTAATGGCTTCGACATCAACAACATGAGATACTTGGTTAGTTCCTGCGGAATTATAATCTCCACTAACCCAACCAGTTTTACCTGCTAGGATAGTTGCGGTGTCTGCATTTAAAGCACCTGTGTATTTTACTCGTACAGTCTTAGTAGTAGTGTTCTTGATAACAACAGTAAACGCTCGGTTTGGTACAACTATAGTAAGTTCGCTTTGGCTTGGTGTCGAAGCTTGAGTAAGTTTGATAACAGGCTTGGAGATGTCATCAATACTTAGCGTCCACACACCGCTTGTCGCAGTGGAGTAATCTAGTAGTTTTGATGGCTCGTTTGCCTCATCAAATAGTTGCAACAATGCGTCTGCACCCGTAATGGCTTCTACCGCTTTTGCGATGTAGACCATATCGTTTGCGGTTGAACCTGCTACTGTTCCCGTTGTCGTTCCTGCTATTGCAAGACTTCGGGTCTTAATCGCCTCAACGACTTCTTTTAGTGTACTCATCGACATAATTTATCTCCTATACGATACCAAGCTGTAACAAAACTTCGTTCTCCAAGTTCTTAATCCTTGGTGCTGAAGTTGTGTTAAAAGTGTTAATTGATGTTAAACTAGCACTACCATCTAAAACAACATTCCAGTACGAGGTATTGAACGTAGCTGTTGCCGTATGTGCAACTTTACATACCCATATCTTGTTGTCGTCCTCGACAAAGTCTAATCTATTATAGTTTGTGCCAGATGCGTATACACCCTTTTGCCTAAAGATAGTTTGATTGAGGTCTGCCCAACCATCATTATCATTAGTATACACACCAAATCTGGCTTGTAAGGTGTTTTCTATATCGTTCGGTTTTACCCTGAACTGTACAGACGAGGGATTAATTGTACCTGTTGAAGTAAATAATGAACCTAAGACTACAGGAAGAGTTGACGTACCAAACTCACACGCTTCTAAATAGGTGTCTAAATTGTGAACACCCGTCTTAGCCGACCTAAATTGTAGCTGTTCGGTTTTTGGCGTGGTTGGTGTAGCGGTCATTTTATATCCTGCTCTTCTATGAAGTTAATCATCTTTGCCTTTGTCAAAGTAAACTTATCATCTTCTTTATATCTTTTCTCAAGATAAGCTATTTTAGAAACTATGTCGTCCATGCGTTTATTTAACGCAGAACCGTTGTCCATAGAAGATATAGCAACCTTTAATTCACTAAAGACAGACCTGATTTCCTCTTGAACTCCAGACAGTTGCTCAGTTACCACAAGCTTAATATACTCTTTAGCCAAGGGGGTTAGACCCGTATTTTTTTCGATGTCATATGATTTCCTACCCATACGTTTAATTCCCTTCAGCCATTGGTTTAACATTTCCTTTTTCTGCCTCTCTCATAAGCTCCTCTTGAGGCATGACACTAGCACCACGGGCTTTCTCCATCAGTGCCATTTGTTGTGACGGTGTTGGTCCTTGAGCTTTTTCCTCTTCGCTTATTTTAAATTGTTCAACATCGGTTATACCCATGCTTCTTATTGCTTCTTCTACAATCTTACCAGTTTTGTACTCCATCTGTAGTCCACTTTGACTAAGAACTTGTATCATATTCATCCAAGTTTCTGGAGAACGACTAGGCTCTAATGGTAGTGTACCATCAATTACAAGATAGTCTATGTCGCCTTGCAACGCAGTTACATCAAAGTCTACATAACCATCCTCTGCCATCTTGACTAAACCACCTGACATATTTTCGGTGTCAATCCTTAGTGAACCCTCTAGAGACACTGCGTCTTGAAGGTTTTGTGTCATCATACGAACCATAGGTCTGACAGTAGTTGCCGACATAATTCTTGCGATGACCCCTAATCGTTGAGACCCAAGTTGAGTAAGTCTTTGTATTTCTGTTGCAGTACGAACATCTCCTGTTGGTACTCCCTGTTGTGCGTCTGAAGCGGCAGACAGCCTTTGCTTCATATCGCTCATTGCGGCTATATCGTTCCAATGCCCCCTCGTTACATCTGGGACTTCAGCAATAAAAACACCGTCTCCCGGCTTAGCTCCCGGCATGGTTCTTACGACACCCCAAGGATTTCTGTCCACTAAATCTGGCACAGACACCTGTGTAGGGTCTACGAATATTAAGTTGTTCAACGCAGCTTGTACGTTGTCAATTCGTGAGCGTAACAGCCATGTAGAAACTTCGTGCAATGGAAGTAACAAATCGTATAACGATTGGCTAAATGTTTTGTGATTATCTTGGTATAGTCCACCGACAACCACAGGGAATTGTTGACCATAAGGATTTAACTGACACCTTATGACAGCTTCCTCGTCTAAGATTGTTACAACCATCCACACTTGTTCGAGAGACGGTACTCCTATCTCGTAGCCTTGAAGCCGAACCCACATTTCGTCTACCACACGAGCTTGGTCGAGCGTGAAGTGGTGTCCATTTTCGCTTCCTGATGGCTCTTCTGGATTAATCGAAAGTCCACGCCCCTCTTCTTGCCAATGCTTGTGTGCATCCCAACCTGATTGTCGTTTACCTTTACGTCTGAGACCGGGATACTTGGCAACCTTCGGATACATACCACCCGCAAGTAGTGCATTAGTAGAAATGTAGTCCGAAAATATTATAAACTGCATCCTCTCCCAATCGCCCCAGTTAACCCTTGGGTCTGGAAAACATTTACGAGGGTCTGAGTTTATTATTTTGTTAGTATTCTCTTTTGGGTCCCAAATAATTTTTGTAGGTGCGAAGCCATAACGGATACTGTCTAACAACATTTGTGCTAGACGAGCCTCTCCTGCTGTTCGCCTCATGTGTTGGTGTAGTAATCTTTCTAGAATTAACGATGCTCGTTTGGACTTCCTGTTCATTCCTTCAAGTTGGAACATAGGATTACGACCCGCTAGAGCCGCCATCTGATAAGTTAAGACTGTGTCTGCAATAGCCCTTGTATCTGCTACTACTGCTTTTTCACGAAACTTTGTGCTGTCAGCCGGTACCCATACATCATGTGCTCTGTCTGCGTCACGCCAATGGTCATACCTGCGGGATATCCTGTCAAAGGACATCTTAGAAGCGGCACGGACATAATCTACAATCTTCTTTTCTTGTTCGTCTGTAAGCATATCTGAGATGTCAGCGTAATCCATCAGAGCATTTACATGCTGAGACAAATCTACGACAATGTCAGACGGCTGTATTGTTTCGCTTCTATAATCCATAATGCTTTATCCACCAATCTAAACGGTTTGTCGTCCTACAACTCTCCCCAATTTGTAAAACGGTCTTTCTGATTATCTCGCAACTTATCAACCCACTCCTTGTCTCCCGATTGGAACGAAGGAAAATTAGCATTTAAGGAACTAGAAATCTCTATCGGAACATTAAGCATGTCCATAGACACACCCGACATTCTGCTCAACGCATCAATGCCCATAGACAAAGCGTCTATTTGGTCATCATGTTTTCCACTGGGGAATTGCTGTGCTTCTTCTAAGAAGTCATCTAGCCAAGGGGCAGAAGTAGGAAGGAATACTCTACCACCCTCTATAAGAGGTGTTATGGCGTTTAGCCTCGCAACTTTATCCTGCACAACTTTATACGGAAGAACAGCTATACCAGATTGATTTCTCAACTCCTGTATTAAACTTTGTCCTGATGCTTTATCCTCAATATACATACCCCGTAAACCCCTGCCACGCCACTTAGCGTTCAGCGTTGTACATGCTCTTTTTAATTCTGGAAAATCATACTTGTTTCTTATGATGTCTAAGATGTACATGTCTCCGCCTTGGTCTGTACCAAGTACCATTAAGACAGAATAATCTGATTGTTCTGTTTTCTTAAAGGCTGTGTCTGCGGATATGATTACCGTATTACATTGTACCTCTTTAGGTTCGTATTGTCTCCACCAACTTTGCTTTATAAGATTACCACCCGCAATGAATGGCTGTTGTTGGTATAACGATGCAAACTCTCTAGGGTCTAATCTTTTTCTTTTCTTTAATTCTTCTAACGGAAACCTTTCGCTCCACAAAGCTGTCTCTTCTGTCTCATAGTAAATTCGCTTTGCAGGAGATACTGTTGACAACTTACCTCTTGGTACATGTCTTGGGTCTTCTATTGGTAGGTCTGTGACGCTACGCTGTAGTGTTCCATTGCTCTCAACGATGGCAGAAAAGTTTATATGTGTCCAATCGCCTTCTTTCCAATCTTCTGTGTCCATCAATCTACCCGCAACATCGTCTGGATGCCAACGAGTTAGTATGACTATCTCTAATGCGGCTGTTCCATCTGGCTCTGGTTGCTTACGAGTTGTTAATGCGGAAACATAATAGCTCCAAGTTTTGTTTCTCTGAGTTGCACTATCAGCTTCCTCCCTTGCTTTGATAGGGTCATCAAGAATAAGAAGGGTAGCAGCCCTACCCGTAGTAGAACCACCAATACCTGTAGCAAAGTAAGTACCACCCATTGTAGTACGCCAATCATCCACGGCACGGCTCTCGTCCGACATCGCAAAATCAGGGAACGCCTGACCAACAAAAAGTTCACGCGCCAAATCACGCACTTGACGACCAAATGTCTTAGACAAGTCTTGATTGTATGAGGTCGAAAGTACGTTCCTGTTCGCTTTACGAGCAAGATAATAGACGGGGAAGTGGACTGTGGCGATGAAACTCTTGGCATGTCTGGGGGGCATGGTAATGAGAACTCGTTTTGTTCCGAGTGTTCCTTTTTCGAGTGCATCCAGTGTCTCCATTAGTTCGATTTGGAATGGAGCAAACTCCATGTCAGGGTTCAATGCCTTAACAAAGTCCACAAAAGAACCTTGAGCCTTTCTTAACGCTAGTAATTGTCTGGCGGCTTGAGCCTGAGTTACACTTACCACGCTTTACAACTCCAATATCTTGCACTTGTCTTCGGACCGGGCGTAGCACACTTGTGTCTCGCTCTAAAACTCTTTCGTCTGGCAGGAATACTCTTCTTAATTGTCATGTTGGGGTCTCCAAACCGCACAATTTTAATCTTATCTCCATCGCTTACGCAGACAGCAGACTTCTTTGGCTTACCGGGAGTTCTAAATGGCTTGTTTAGGCTCTTCCCTTTGCACGGACCACTTGCTTTCTTCTTCGCCATCGGCTTTTTCTCCTTGTTCTTCTAAATCTACCACACTTTTCTCCTGTTCGTCTGCCCTTGCGGCTATCTCTTCTAGCTCTTGAATGCTTAACTGGTCTACTTTCTTAGTCTCAACGGTGTGTTCGTTGAAGCTATGGTGTAAATCAGGCATCACTTTGTTGAGCATCATTCCAAATACACGGACTTGTTGGTTATCCCACTTGACCGTTCCATCTAATACGCCACGAACCTTGGGGATGTTGTTACGAACTACATCTAATACGCTTCTTCGTACTCTATCAACCTCAATAGGTGTGACAGCAGGTAGTCCTCCTGTGGATTTAGTGGGCGATGGGTTTTTTCTAACTGTTGGCATAACTAACCTTTAACATATATGTTACACGATTTCAAATTTTGGTGCGAAATTTCGGACTGCACACCATGACATATAAAAATCTGGGCGGCGGTGCGACCCCCACGCCCCCCATCTAATGACAAAGTCTGACACAGTCTTGACAAGAGTTCCCTCAAGTCATTGAAATTGCTGACGTTTTGTGTCCCATAGAGGGACATTTCGACCCCTTTCCGACCTCGTGTGTTTCGCATAAGAACTCCTAGAGGGTAACTTAATTGCTTCTTACGAAGCTTCGTCAATCATATCAACGGTTTGCCGAGTTGGTCGTCCTTCCCCCCAAAGGGGGTTGGAGGGCTTTCTGTAGTGTCAATCGGTGGTCAAGACGACTGCCGAGGATGACGAGCAATCAATCGGAGAAACACACATGACACAACGTAATCACATAAACCTCAAAGCCAACGAAATCATTGCGGGTGCGGAGAACGCAAAGACCGTAGACGAAGTCAACGGTTACAAATCAGAGTTTGAGTTCCGCCTTGCGAAGAACAAGCAAAAGCTTGCAGACCTTGCGGAAGGCAAAAACCCAAAAGGGTTGGAAGAGAAAATCAAACACCTGTCCGCAAACATCGCAAAGCTTGAGCCATTCGCACAAGCACTTGCACCAAAGACGAAGTCTTCCAAGCCAAAGGCTAAAGTCGAGACCGTGCAGGTACACGAGGCTACGACTGAGATGATGACTTTCCTCACAGGTCCAGCATCGCAGAAGTCGAAGTTGGCTTTCATCAAGGCATTGTCGTCACAAGCGAAGTAATCCCGTCAGCCTTGCACGAGACCTAACCCCTTACGAGTTCGCTCGTAGGGGGTTTTTTTATGCGCAGACGGTAAGTCTGATTTTTATAAACCCTAACAGTGGAGTACGAACATGCAGAAACAATCGAAAAAACCACAGACCATCACATACGAAACACCAACAATCTATTCGTATGTACAAATCGTTGAGCAAGTAGCCAACGGTTACATGGACGCAACAACGGTGCGAGATGCTCAAAGCTTAGTCGCCAACTATCCTATTGCAGACACGGAGGACGCACACAACGAGTTCTTTCAGTGGTGCAATGAGAACGGAGTGCAGACGTATGATGAGTAATCGTGAACAAGCAATCGAGAATGCTCTCAAGTATTACAACGATGGCATTCTTTCATGCCTTGCAACTGAGCAAGATGCAAAACGCAACAACAACGATGACCTGTACAAGTGTGCCAAGGTTAGACGAGTTGTCTACCAAGAGTATCGCAAGGCAATCAAGTACATGAGAACGTCAGGTTGCGACAAGAAAGAAGCTTGGGCGATGTATGGCATAAGTCTTGAGAGTTGACATCTGTCTCACTTATGATACATTGTCCTTACAGTAACACATAAACCATTGAGGTAATTATGCAAAACAAAAACCAATACAAGCGAGTGTCAACGATAGCTGACAAGCTATACATTGACGAGAGAGGTAGCCTTCAACCTTTACGAAGGACTATTAAAATTGAGCCAATGCAATATCCCGAAAGCATACACATGAAAGTAGCTAAGTTTATATTGACTAGCCTCGTGTGTCTCGGTTGCGGAGTGATGCTTGGTGTAATTATGATTGAGTGGATGGCGGGTTGTGGCGAGGTCACATACTACGCAGACAGAACTTGGGTAAGCAACGAGTGTATCTTCCAAGACAATGAGATAGCAAAAGGTACTTGGTAATGGTGCAGATGATAGCGGACTACACCGCAAGTATTGCATTCAGTCTTTACGGAGACAAATGCGAATGCTCATTCTGTCAGTCACGATTACTGCAATTCATTAACAAACGACTACCCAAGAACCGATTGACGAATTGGATTGCCGACCAGTTCTATTCGTTATCGTGTTGGATAGAGCAAAAGAGAGGAGGAAATAATAACTAACTACTCGTATGCGTTCTCGTGTTTCAAAACTCAAAGAGTTTTGGAGTGCTACAGTTAGCATCGAAACAATTAACTTAACCATAACCATTAGGAGAGACATATGGCATTAGACCTTACACCATCAGCCATCAGTCATCATGTTGATTACATATCAAGCATGACGGCTAACGAGAGGAGGACACACTTGAAGAAAGTGTTCTTCCATCTCGCAGACGCACTAACCTCAGTACCATACGATGTCACTGACCACAGTGGATTTCGTGGTGCTTGTGACTTACTGCAAGCAAGTAGCGGTAAGACAATCAACCAAAACATAAACATGTTCAACGCAGACATGATGACACAAGCAATCTACATCTTGTGTACCTCGAACAACGAGGACGAGTACATCAACAACTTTGCAGAACTTATGGGTTGGATAGGAAGAGGTGTGCAAGACAAGATGCTTTGTGTGAAAGCACCAAGAGCACCGCACAATTACATCCACGGATACCACACCAAGATACGAGAATGGTATAACGAATTGCACAATGATGGTTACATCGACCATCCAAGCAAGGGTTCTCAACTATCTACTATATTCCACATGGCAGATAGCAAAAACATAACTGTAACAGCAACCAAAACGGAGAAAAATATGGATGACTTTGACGTAAACAAGGCAACAGACCTTGTTCTTGCACTAGCTAATCACAGAGCAATGGCTGACGACATTGAGTATCAGCACAATGCTAAGACAGCAGTGCAGAATAGCATAGACGATGCAGTAACAGACATTGGAGAGAAGTTATCCTTGTCTGCAAAGCAACGTCTGTCTCTCAAATCTAGTGTAGCTCTTGTGATAGACACGACAGAGATACAACACATGAACCTAGATAACCTCGAACCACTCAAGACCTTGGGTATTGAATTGGATACTGACGACACCGCAGACGAGACTGATGTCTCGCCATCAGTTGATATCAAGTACGAACCAATCACGATTGACCCTAACCTCAAGCAAGCAATCAACACCATGATTAAGTCTAGCGGTGTAGAGAGCACAGACATTGAGAAAGACCTCAACGACCTTGCATTACTCAGAGCCAAGGCAGTTGCATGGGAAGAGGAAATTAAATACCTCAAAGGTCGTACATTCACTGCACCTATTGCCCTTGAGGGAGAGGCAGTAATTGATGGCGATACTCTCAAGTACACTATCGTTCAGAAGAATGCGATGGAGTTGTTCAAGAACCCTCGTACTGGCAAGAAGATTAAGCAACTCGACTTCAACATACCAACCCTAGTGTGGACAGACGCAAGCGGTAAGGAAGTCAAGCATCCCATGTGTCCCGAAGTTGTAGACCACTATCAGTTCAGAGCAACACACCTTATCAAGTTCCTTACAGGGTTCATCATGGGCAAGAACATATGGTGTCACGGTCATACTGGTACAGGTAAGACGACACTGCCAGAGCAAGTGTCTGCGGTCATTGGCTTTCCAGTGTTCCCACTCAACCTTGATAGTCAGCTAGAGAGAGCAGACCTTACGGGTCAGACAGACATAGTCAACGAGGGTGGTACTTCAGTTACCAAGTTCAGAGAGGGTATCTTACCACGAGCAATGGTTCAGCCATGTATCCTAGTGTTGGACGAGATAGATGCGGGTAAGCCCGATGTCATGTTCGTTATTCAACGAGCGACAGAGGGTAAGGGTCTATTGCTTACAGAAGATGGCGGTAGATTAGTCAAGCCACATCCATTGTTTAGGTTTGTTGCCACTGCCAACTCTCGTGGTCAAGGCGATGAGTATGGTGTGTATGCAGGTGTACGACCTATGAACGGTGCATTGCTCAACAGATTTCCCATCTTCATTGAGGTGGATTACATGAGCAAAGACGAAGAGGGTACATTCCTC
>Ga0209502_10000276_pt1 | contig 58231 bp, 49 predicted proteins | sample ArcticOcean_MG_C_10_FD_187442 | JGI IMG/M metagenome (GOLD analysis project Ga0209502, IMG submission 187442) | Marine microbial communities from western Arctic Ocean - ArcticOcean_MG_CB11_90 (SPAdes) (version 2) | ecosystem: Environmental > Aquatic > Marine > Oceanic | place: Arctic Ocean... | reverse complement strand
TGGCGTAAATATAAACACCGCTCCCACAGCACTCAAAACTAAGACCTCAGGAGTAGTCTATTTAGTCACCATTTACGCTTCCCTGACCCACGGCGTGTTGGCGGGTACCCAGTCCACGAGCTGGCCGGCGCCGCCGAACCACAGCGCGATTTTCGCGCTCCGCGGATTCCACGGAGTCGCCGCCGTGAATGACGTTCCTGCCGACTTCAACCGCCAGGTCCCCACGGATCGTCCCGGGCCTTCTCAGACCATGCACATCACCGGGCCGGACACGATGTACTCACGAGGTCGCCTGTGATTGTGAACGAAAAGTGTCAGTCCCGTGCTGGGCGATGTACGGGTGTACTTCGTAATGTGTATCAGCAAACAGTCGGGCGTACTCGGGCCGAACAGTGCACTTGTGCTGTATGTAGTGCACTTCCTTTCAATGACGGCCGTGTACTCGACCAGGGGCAGTACACAGTCACGTAGGGTCCGCAAACAGTGTGCATGGATTTGGGAAACGCGCAACACGTACCGAAAAAAGGCTTGGCGCTTAAATCCTCGTAGTGCTCCTCGGCGACCGCCTTGGGGCACGAAAACATCTTCATGCCTTTCAACACGAACCCCTTCTTTTCGAAACGTAGACGATGATCATCGTCTATCAAAATAGCATCTCCCTCAGCGCTTGTACCTCCTCCGGCGTGACGCTCGCGAAGTTTTTTGAAAGCGCGTGGACGTCCACGCGACCGTCATCGTACCCCAAGCACATCACGTGTTGCCCAGGCTTGCCCCAGCCCTGTTCGCCGGTCGTCGCGACTTCGAAGGCAACTATTTTTTCAGCCGTCCCGAAAGCCTCAAAGTGCACCGGCGTCTCGGGCGTCGCCGACAACAAGTCAAACGCGAACACCAAGGCGTTGGAGTCCAGGACGAAGAACATGGAAGGCCGCGCGGTGGACCACCGGACGCACACCACGTCACCGGACGTAACCGAGTCCCACACGCGAAGCGCGAGTGAGTGGGATGATTTGTAAAGCGACACCGTTCCGCCGCGCGACGCGGCGAGGAACAGGTTGAAGTTTGTTTCGTCCTTTTCGTTTGGCGCAAACAACGCGTGCGGGTTGAAATCGAGGCTCGTCGCCGCGAGGGGAAGCGGTTTTCGGTGTCCCCAGCTCCCAGGAGCTAACGCGTCGCACATAGCGAACGACCGGGGAAGGTTTGAGGTGCCGTAGCGGGCGCCTCTTTGGATTGAACCGGATTCGTCCGCGACGAAAAACTCGCACGAACCGCCGCCGCGTTGCTTGACCACGGCTAAACAGTTTGCGCTTGTTCGTGCCGTTCCGTCCCCGGTACCCATCGCTTTCGCGTCGCCGTACTTAATTCCAGAGCTGACTCTTGTGATTCGTACCCTCGACCCGAACCTCAAGCCAGCGTCTTGCAGCGCCGCATCTTCAGCTTCCCTTCGCGGAAGCTCGGAGACGAGATGCGCGTCGACGTTGCCGTCCGAGGAAAGCGCGAGAACGTGAAAGTCGCCCCAATCGTTAACGCCGCCGTTTACTTTCTCGTCGCAAACTTTTACGCTTACCACGGCGCCGCCCAAATCGTCCAAAGAAAGGCTCGACCCACGTCCAAGGAAACCAACCCCTTCCGTGGAGTACGACGGTCGCCTGAAACCGAGTACACCGTGTTTCTTGAGCAAACCCATGAGTTTCGAATCGGAGTCAGAGGAGGAGGAGGACTCGTCGTTCGAGCCGTCAATCACGTTTTCATCCCGGATAAAACTTTCCCGAAAACCACCGGCTTGGTCCGGTTCCCTCAGGTCCCATAAACACAAAGCGCCCTCCTTGGTGCCCACCAGCAAAACGTGCGGATCACCCCGTGCGCCGCCCCCTCCCCACGCCACGCACGTGGGCGATCCCTCCAACGTAAGCGCGTGCTTGACTTTCTGGTCAGCGCTGGCAAGGTCCCAGACCAAAACCAACCCGCGGCCGGCGGCGCCGTTTTCAGTTTTACTGCCATTTCCACTTCCACTCTTCGCTTCGTACGCCACGCACAGCGTTTTGGAACCCATACCGCTTGGGGCTTGGAAAGCGCACGCGGCGACGACCCGTCCGTTCGTCAGCTCGTATCCGTCAAGCGCGACGTACGCGGAGGTCAAGTTGTCGGGCTGCCCTTCCACGGCGTGCTGTTTCAACGCGTTCGTCGCTCGCGCGCGCATCAGGTCCACGAAAACCGTTTCACCCGAACCCGACCCGCCCGTTGCGACGCGCTCGCGAAGCAGCGCGTCCGCCACGGCTCCCACTCTCGCCACGAACCCTTGTAGCCTCTTTTCCTGTGCGCTGTACAAGTCGCCGCTCGCGCGTGCCCACTGCATCGCCTTTTGCGCCGCCGTCTCCCGCCTCTGCGCGGCAGATGATTTCTGCGACGACGAAACGCTCTCCGCCTCGAGCGTCTCTCTGCGCGCGCCGAGGTCATCCGGCGCCTGCGCCTTGGCGTCGCGCGTGCCCCCCCCCCCCGTTTGCGTCTCGAATTCCCGCGTATCCCAATCGCCGCCAGTCTGAGTCGTCGCGAACCGCGTACCAGAGTACGGCCCAACCCCGGCGTCGTGCATTTGCGACGGAGTCATTGGCGCGCTGGCGAACACGGAAAACGAACACGCCGCGTCGGCGTGCGTCATGCCAACCGCCGCGGCGATCAGGTTCCAGCGAGACACACGCGACTTGTGCGCGCGCCGCTGCGAGTCCGTCAACGGCTTGTTTTTCGAGCCTTTGCTGCTGGGTAGTCCTTTGACTTTGCGTGTTGGGAGTGCGGACAATCCCGACGGTACCGCGGTTTCTGAAGTCGACGCGTGCGCTGCTTTCTGTTTCAAACGCACCGCCCTCTCGTTTTCCAAACGCACCGCTTTTGCGATGTCGGATTCAAAGCCTCCAGCGGTCGACGCATGTTGTTTGGGAGTCGCAGGAGAATCGTCCTCCTCGAAATCGTCGTCACCGTAGTCATCCTCCTCCTCGTTTTCCTCTTCGAAGTCATCCTCGTACTCCTGTGGTGTGTGGTGGGCAAAGCGAATGTGGTCAGAGTCGTGGGGTGCCCATTTTGAAAATCGGGGGACGCGTGGGGAAGCACAGGCACGCGCGCACAAAAGGCAGGTAATGACGCTCCGCACCTCCTCTTCAGCCATGGCCAGGGGGTTCAGGCGGAGACAGCGTCCGTCCGCCTGAAGGCAGCCGCGCAAAGCACCGGCGCGGGCCTCCTGTGGAAACTTCGTCGTCGTTGTTTCCCTTGAAGAAGAGCAAAATCGTTTTGCAAATCGTTGCTTTTTCTGTCTGCAGATTCGCCACTTGGCTCTACAATTGTAGAATGGAGAATTGCATGCAGACAAGACGTCAAACCGAGACGTCGCGTCTGGTGGTCGACGCGGTTGGGAGTGCGGATTCCTGGTGGTCGGGTAGGATGCCGGCCTCCGAGACTGACGCCGCCGTTTCAGGTGGCGATGACGCTCTGAATGCGGACCTGATAGGAAGTCTACGAGACACGGTACGGCAAACGAATTTTCTCCGCGACGCGATGTCGATGGTCCCGGCATTTCTCGGTGAGACGTTCCGGACGACCTCGTCCACCCGCGATGCGACCGGTACCGACACGAGCTGACATTCCCGACCTTTTCCACGCACTCAGGGCATGTACAATTTCGCATCCGAGTTTGATATTATCCAGGAGCACACGGGTTTGCCGGAAGACGACGCAGGTGCGTTACGGAACACGAGACGCTGCTTTTGCGACCTTTCGCTACGACACACGACGCCGGGCGCCCCGATCGACGTCCCGAGCGCGTGTTTTGTTATCCCCGCGGGCCATGGCGACGATGAGAACCGCAATCAATCGCTATCGACGGGTTCTGCGTTTCATGTTTCAACATTCAACCCGTGTCTGTTCCGGGGACCCTCCCCTGACCGCCCCTCCATCTCCCTCGATTTCTGAATACTCAAGGTCCCTCTGGGTACGGGGGTGACAATGGATTAGGCTCCACCGGGGACTTGCCCTCGCTGGCGGTGAAGGGTGAGCAAATAGCGCCGTTCCGGAGCGATGTACGCGGCGATGGTGACCTAGTAGGCACGAGCGCGGTGACCGCAGCGCAGATGGCGGTCCAGCAGAACCTGGCGCGAATGGAAAAGGTGCGCGACCGACACCCACGATCTGTCGGGACAGATATTTTGCCGTCACCTCACCGAATCAAGAGCGAACAAAAAAAAAAACACCACCACCCCCGCGCCGCGCGAATGACTCTCCTTTTCCTCTCACTGACCAACACTGTCTCCCCTCCCTCCCCAGGTGTACGTCGAGGAGGCTGAAACCACGCCTTGCTTCCCCCCCGCCTCAGCGGTGAAGCGCGGCGGCAGCGGCGGCGACGGCGAGACGCCGCCGCCGCTCAGCGCGTCGGCGGCGAAGCGGCGCAAGTCAAACGCGGGCGCTGGGATCGTCTCTCCTGGCTCCGCGGTGACCACCCCTAGCGGGTCTGGTTTTGTTTCTCCCGGTGCAGATGGCGGCACACCTGCTGAGAAGAGCAGCAAGGGCTTGCGTCATTTCTCCATGAAAGTGTGCGAGAAGGTTGAATCGAAACAAACCACCACGTACAACGAAGTCGCGGACGAGTTGGTCGCGGAGTTTAGTAAACCGGATGACCCGAAATTCTGCGCCGACCAGGCGTACGACGAGAAGAACATCCGCCGCAGGGTGTACGACGCCCTGAACGTCCTAATGGCCATGGAGATAATCACCAAGCAGAAAAAGGAAATCATGTGGAAGGGGCTTCCCGCGACGAGCGGGGGGGACGTCGCGGCGCTGCGGGCGGAGAAAAAACGCGCGCGCGCCGAGATTGAAAAGAAAAACGCCTACCTCCAGGAACTCGTGGAGCAGTACAACTCGTACCAGGCCTTGCTGCAGAGGAACGCGGCGCGGACGGCGGCGGGGCTCGCGCCGAGTGGCATTTCCCTGCCCTTCATCTTGGTGCAAACCAAACCAAGCGCCACCGTGGAGGTTGAGATCTCCGAGGACCAGCAAGTCGTGCACTTTGACTTCAACGCCTCGCCGTTTCAGATCCACGACGGGAACTTTGTTTTGGCGAACATGAACCTGTGCATGGAGAACTTGGCGCTGAGGGGGGAGGGCAACGACGGGAACGGCGACGACGTGGGAGGGGAGGGGATGGTGCGGGACGCGCTGGTTTTGGACGCGAGCGCGTCGGCGTCTCCGGCGAAGAACACGAGCGCGCGCGGGAAGAAAAAGGAGGAGAAAAAGGGCGACGAAAAAAAGAGCGCGCCCGCCGCGAAGAAAGCCCCCGTGACGGCGGCGCGGACGACGCGGGGAGTCAAGGGGAAACGATGACGGACGTTTTTTCCCTGTGTTTTTTAAGTTTAGGAAGGAGCGTGATGGAAAAAATTGCCGACAAATCCTGGGTGTCAAAAATTACATTTACTGTACCCTAAACGCTCATTCTGTCGCATCACAGTCTGTCGATGATTTCCTTGATGTCGTCCTTTGTATACACCTTGTACGTGGGGGATACGCTGGCCATGTCCACGTTGATTGTGCTCACTTTTTCCTCCATCACCGCCTTGAGCGTGGACAACGCCAGCGTCTCCGCTTCTTTCAGCGTCATGTCTTTTCGGTACTCCTCCTGTAACGACGTCTGCGCGCCTTCGCTTCCCGACCCAATCGCCTTGGCCTGGTAGCTCGTGAAGGTTCCGCTCGGGTCGGTGTGGTACAGCTGGTACCCGTCGTCGTCGTCGTGGCCGGCGACTAGCAGCGCCACCCCAAACGGGCGGCTCATGCTGCCCTCTTCGTCCGTTCCGAAGTTCGCAGAAAGCGCGCACAGGCTTTGCGTCAACGACTGCACCGGCATCTGCTCGTTGTACGTGAAGTAGTGGTTCTGCGCCTGCACGCGGCCGTGCTCCACCATGGACTGCGCATCCGCCGTGAGTCCGCTCACCGCGCACCCGATGTGAGAGTCGATCTCGGCGATCTTGTCCATGCTCGACGGTTCCATCAAAGAACTGGTGATCCGCTTTTCCACGGCCAAAACAATACCCTCCTCCGTCCGGATCGCAATAGCGGTGGAACCCAGCTTGATCGCCTCGATGGCGTACTCCACCTGGAACAAACGCCCTTCCGGGGAAAACGTGTTCACCCCGCGGTCGTACTCGCTGCGTGTCATAAACATCGTGACAGCTCGTTATCTCTCGACGCCACGCGCAGGTCTAATGGCAGATCTGAGAAACGCGCCCTTTTGAAATATTGCTTTGAGTAAGCGAAGTATTTCCAAGCGGCTCGTCAGATCTGGTCGGCACAGGAAGGCGACGGGTAGCTACTTAGGAGATTTAGCCCCCCCCCGCTCCCACCATGGCCGCGACGGAGGGAGTGGCTTGGGGTATGGAGGGGATGTTGTTCAACGCTAAGGATGGGTTCAACGAGGGTATCGTCCGCGGGTTGAAATCTGGTCTGCTCACCTCTTCGGATTACGCCAATTTGGCCCAGTGCGAAACCCTTGATGACGTGAAGCTTCACCTTTGTTCCACGGATTACGTCGGGGTGATTCAAAACGAACCCTCGCCGTTACACCCGAGCACGATCGTGGCGCGGTGCACGCAGAAAGTCGTGGAGGACTTCGAGATGGTGCGGTGCTCCGCGTCGGAACCGCTCTCCACGTTTCTGGATTTCTTAACGTACGGACACATGATCGACAACGTCGTGCTCATCGTGACCGGGACGCTTCACGAGCGGGATATGCAGGAGCTTCTTGATAAGTGCCACCCCCTCGGGATGTTTGACTCAATCGCCACGCTAGCCGTGGCGAGCAACATGCGCGAGCTTTACCGGTTAGTGCTGGTGGACACGCCGCTCGCGCCGTACTTCAGCGAAACGATTTCGAGCGAAGATCTGGACGAGATGAACGTGGAGATCATGCGCAACGTGCTGTACAAGGCGTACCTCGCGGATTTCCTGAAGTTCTGCGAGCAAATGGGAGGCGCTACTGGGAACTTGATGCGGGAGATTCTTCACTTCGAAGCCGACCGACGCGCGGTGAACATCACGATCAACTCGCTGGACACGGAGCTGTCGCGGGACGATCGAAGAAGACTCTTCTCCGACTTCGGCGCGCTGTACCCGGTCGGGCACGCGGACCTCGTGGCGTGCGACGACTTCGAGCAGGTAAAGGCGGTGATGGACAACACCCCCGGACTGTACGCGGTGACGTCGAAAATCCAACCAGGGAACAACGACACGCTCCTGGAAAAACACTTTTACCAACACGAACAGAAACTGTGCGCCGCGACATTTCTGGAGCAGTTCAACTACGCCGTTTTTTACGCCATCCTCCGGATGCGGGAACAGGAAATTCGGAACATCATGTGGATCGCGGAGTGCGTGGCGCAGGACTGCAGGAACAGAGTCACGGACGGCTTAGTCAGCGTGGGATTAGAAAACTTGTAAGATCATCGAACCAGCTCGTACGGCAACGATTGGCGTCGTGCCCTTTTTTCAGCAGCCACTAAAGTTTCGTCGGGTGGTTCGACCGAAACCGTCTTCGTCTGTTTCATTCGGATCCGGGCGGAACACCACCGCGTTGACGAACGACGATTGCCTTTGGGTTGCCGCGAACCCGAGGGACGGCCAGTAAAACGATACTTCCGTTCTCGTCACGGAATGCGGACCGAGGGCACGGAAGTTTATGGCAGACGAAGAACCCCTCGGTCGATTCTGTGCGTTCGTTTCGCCGTTTTCGGCGTCGGTGTGATACTCCGCGTGTACCTCCGGACGATTTGTATCCTCTGCTTCTCCTCGCCAATACAGCTCGTCCCGTACGGTATCACTCGCCGCGTTCGCGAGGTCACCGAGAATTGCGGTGAGCTCGTTCGCGGAACGCGCCACCGCCACGGCGCTCTGCACCGCGTCCCGCGCGTCCCGCGGAAGGCCCGCGGTCAGGGAAAGTATCCGGGCAAGAATATCCGTGTTGGCGTCCCTTACTCGAGGCGTGGGTCGCGTCCGGACATCACGCGTAGTACCCCAGTCCACGTTTTGAAGGGTATCGTACGTATCATCAACGCTCACGCGTGTGCTATCCACGTTCGTGCTATCCAACTTCGTGCTCTCCACGCCCAAGTGTTGCCCGCGACCGCCTTGTGCTGTGTTTTGTAAATAAATGCTGCGTTTGAAGCTGGCAAATAAAAATTCGTACATACAACACCCAACTCACAAACCGATCTACACGTTGAACCCGAACCTGGCTCTTCTCTCGGTGCAACTCTCCGCGCACGTGGACGGGAGGTACGTCGCGACGAGCTCGTCCCGAACCGTTTCCACGTCTGTGTCGGACAAAAGATCGGCGTACCACCGAAACTCCGCGATGTCCCCTTTGAAGAAACGTGAAGAGCCGTACCTCTTCGCCTCTGTGCCCAGCGTAAGCTGTTCTCCATACGGGTAATATTTTATGGTATCTGGCGTGAACCCCGTCACGCCGTGCGTCACCTTGGGAACCATATCTCCTACGGTCACGTCCCCGTCCTGGGACGTCACCGACTGATATCCGGTCCCGCCGGAACCGAACGCGACCCTAACCGCCGCGACGTATGCCTTTTGTTCGGGAACAAAAGTCGAGTTAGACACTATGCCACCATACAACCACGGGGTGTGCAGCCGCACTTCAGAATCTACAGCGCACGTGAGCCCAAAAGCTTCGCCCGCAAACGAACCCCAGTCGAAAACGAGGTTGTATTCTGTCGCCGGGGTGTGGGCCATGGGGCGAAACACGACAAAAACAGTCACGCCGGCTTGCGTTGGATGGCTGTGGAAAACGGTTTGGGACCCAGTCGGGGCCACCAGCCCGGTCAGACCGGTAAGGCCACTTTCTGTGAAGTCCCCGAACCCGAACCGCATCGCCTTGTGTCCATTAAACGCGTTGTTCACCAGGGTTGGCGCGAAGCTAAGCGCGTTGCCAGAGCAAAAATGGCAGTCTTCCAAGCCCAGCGGGGTGAACGATAACGTTTCAACTCTGTCGTCCCACGACCCGTACGCGTTGTCCGCCACGTCGTCCGCCACGAGGTGTACTCTGATAGCTTCGAGACCGGTAGAATAAATACACTGGGTGTCCGGACCTGGAACCGCATCGCCCGCATCGGCGGAACCCCCGTGGCCGCACGCCGTGCACACGTTATAAACGACGGAAGTATTCGTCGAGCAGCCGCAAGTAGTGTCCGCCCCGCCCGGATTGTCCCCCGCTGGGTTTGTCGAACCTCCGACGCACGCCGTGCACACGTTAGATGCCACGTGCTCGTTGATGTCGCATGTGGGGGGAGGACAATCGTAAAACGCCGCTGAATGGAAAGTACCGGTAAAATCAGGATCAGGTGAGCCGTTGTGACCGTCATACCCCACGGAGAGCGGCCCGTCGTTGATAAAGAGCGTGGCAACGGCACCCCCGGCTTATGTCACCTCTACGGTCTCGCCGAGCGTTTCATTCCCACCACACGACCCCATGCACGTTTTATACATCCGCGCGTTCGAGGTTTGTGAATCGTAGTAATTCAACTCGAGAGCGTACTCGAGGATGTACCGCCCGCCTGCGTTGAGGTAAGGGTCAAATTCCACCCTGATTGAGCCTCCGTTGTTACACGTCACGTCCATGAACATGATGTGCGTCGATAAAAACCCACCACGCCACGCGCCCCACGCGCCGCACGAGTAAACACCACTCCCGCCCCAAACGAACAAGGATGACGTATCTGTACCGGTGGCGTAATACGTAATATCCAACCGCGCGTACAGAACGTTGTTCGCGGTGAACGCGTGGGTTCCCGGTAAAACATTAGCCTTCACGACGTCGGTAGAGGAGCTGTACGACGCAGCGCACGTGGGTTCGTACCCGTAGACTCGAGGACAATCGTAAAACGCCGCTGAATAGTGAGTACCGGTGAAATCAGTATCAGGTGAATCGTTGTGACGGCCGTAACCCACGGAGAGCTCCCCGTCGGTGATAAACAGGTTGACAACGGCACCCCCGGCTGGTGTCACCTCTACGGTCGTGTTGAACGTTTCATTCGCATCACACGACCCCATGCACGTTTTATACATCCGCGCGTTTCGGGCTTGTGAATCGTAGTAATACTCGAGAACGTACCGCCCGCCTGCGTTGAGGTATGGGTCAAATTCCACTGAAAAATCTGAGCCTCCGGCGTTACACTGTACGCCCATGAACATCATGTGATTCGGTTTAAACCCACCTTGCCACGCGCCGCATGAGGAAGTACTAGGGTCGCCCCCCCAAACGAACAAGGGTGCCCATCCTGTACCGGTGGCGTTAAGGTTATACGCAATATCCAACCGCGCGTACAGAACGTTGTTCGCGGTGAACGCGTGGGTTCCTTGTAAAACGTTCGCCTTCACGACGTCGGTAGAGGAGCTGTACGCCGCAGCGCACGCGGGTTCGTACCCGTAGGCTCGCGCGGTCGACGCACCCAACAAAATCGCGACGACCACCAGAAAAACGTGTTGAAGTGCACTCAGGGCTCGTACGCCGCGCTCGCGCCGGCCTGACGACATCTTCCGATCTTCGTCGGAAAAGAATGGCTTCTTTTTTTTCGCCAAATCTGAAATCGCGCGGTTTTAGGATGATTAACTCCCGGTACGTGCGCGCGGAAAAGAACGTCGGACGCACGAGCGAGTCCACCGAGAGACCTCGAGCGTTTGACCTCGACGAAATGTTACGTACGTTTCGCGGTCCACCGTAGAGCGTGCGAAACCTCACGAGACGTGCACCCCGGGGATGACAAAGAGTTCGTGACCGGCTGATCTAACAAATCTAGATGCGGGTCTCGGCGGGAAGTATCGCGGGTCTCGCGAGTATCACTTTGCACGCGTGACAAACACAACTAGACAGCTCAGGTGGTGCAGTCCCGGGGGGTTCTGTGGGGCGTGTCTGTGGTGTGCACACGCTGTGTGTTTGTGCGCCGCCCTTCTGGCGCCGCCCTGCTGAGAAACGAATTGTTGAAATGGCATCACATGTGAGCCGCAAACGTGTCCAAAGTGTCTCCAACAAAGTCTCCAAGAACTCCGAAACGTCGCGTCTGGATCGCCGTAGAAAAATCGAAACGATAAGGTTACGGTGTGACGATTTGACGCAACTTAAGGTAATCGAAAGGTAGCCCTATTACCTAACAGCACAAAAGTAGAGGCTTCAGACTCCCTACAAGTAGTAGCGATGGCCAGACTTGATGTTTTTGAAGGTGCTCTCTGTCATTGTCCTCCTCCTCCTCCTCCTCCTCCTCCTCTTCCTATTCTCCTAATCCATTCTCCACGCCACAAAGATTCTCGAGTCCCGAACCAAGCACCTGACGCAGGAAGGAGGGAGCCCCGTAACCGATTATTCCCGTCGTTTCGAAAAATCGATACGACGCAGGACGATAAGATGACGTGTCTGACAGTCTGCAGTGGTGTCTACGTTCGACTGGAAAGATCTTTTCACTGTTTGCTACGACACCGACTGTGCCAGTCATTCGCGGACACGCACGCCTGTACGCGTGCAGCCGCCTGAAACATCGAAACCCGCTCACAGCGTGACCCCGAACCCTTTTCACGCCGCGCGGCGAAGGTTTAGGGTCAAACTCTGGTGGGATATCGTGGCGGATCGTGGCAGATCTCGATTTCGCGGTCCCCTCATCGCCGCGGGAGCACACACGGGGTCGCGCTCGGAGGTTTTCTCGCGACGTCGCCCACGCGTAGGTACGTATTCCCCACTCTCTGACTTTTTACTGCTCTGTATGGCTAGTAACATTTACCAGTACTGGTGAGTGTTACGAAGTCGCAAAGTACTACCCTGGTTGCTGCCCCGTGTGGAGAGTGCTACATGTCGCATGTCCCTGTTTGCTCCCGCAAGTTACGACTCAAGACTGACATTTTTCTTCACACTCACAGCTACTCCGGGTCCGCGCACGGCGACGGGATGGGCCGGAACAGCGGGGATATCGCGTACTCCGGTATGAACACGTCGAGTTTGAATCGAACCACGAGTGCGCCAAAGAGCGGGGATATCGCGTACCTCGGTATGAACACGTTGAGTTTGAATCGAACCACGAGTTTGCAGTCACCACCCGGGACGCCGAACAAGTTTCTAAACGAAACGACGTCGCGTCGCAAAAGGGGATCGGAAGACAGCCCCCCCGAGCTACGTGGGTACGCGTTCGATCGCCATAACTCAAACCTGTCCACTACTGATGAGGACGGTAACCGAGACGGCGGCGACGAGTGGGAAGTCCTGGCGTGCGACATTCGGGTGGAGAAGAAAGTCGGCGAAGGCGCGTTTGGGGAGATTCGCAAAGCCACGTGGAAGGGGTGCGAAGTCGCGGTCAAGACGCTGAAAGCAGACTGCCAGAACGATGTGATCGCGTTGAAGGACTTCAACCGCGAGATGAGCATTTGGAGCCGGTTGGTGCACCCCAACGTCGTGCAGTTTTTGGGGGTGGGGTATAAAAGAAACGTTCCCCGGATCATGATTTGCGAGTTCATGGAAGGCGGGTCGTTACAGCAAAAGCTCATGAGCATGCACCACAGCGGCAAGAAGATGCTGCTCGACCAGGGTTTCGGTTTGCTGAAAGGAATCGCTTCCGCGATGACGTACATGCACAGCCGACGGCCGTTCGCGGTGATTCACCGCGATTTGAAACCCGCGAACATCTTGCTCACGGCGGCGGGCGAGGCCAAGTTGGCGGACTTCGGGCTTTCCAAGATGCTCGACATCGAAACACCGAGGGCGCCCCGGTTGTCCACCGCGAGCGCGTCCCCGTCGAGTTATAACTCAACCGAGGATCTGGACGTCGACGTTACCGACGTGATTGGGGGGGCGTTTCCAGAAACTTCCAAAAACGTTCTGCCCAGCCCGAGCGTGTTCGGAAAAGCTTTCTCGTTCCTGACCCCCATTAACAACGAAACGGGCGTCAAACCGACGGAGGCGGAACTCGTGGAGGCTGACCAGCTCGAGTCGAGGAGAAACAACTACGGCGAGAAGCTGTACTCGACGCTTTACGACCACTCGATCCTGATGACGGGCGAAACCGGGGCGTACAAGTACATGGCGCCTGAAGTTTTCAAGAACGAAGCGTACGGGCTGAAGGTACTTATTTCCCATCCCGCGGTGTGGAGTACAGTCGGAAATTACTACCCCCTCCTATTCCCTCTCTACGACTGACCCCTTTTTTTCATCTCTCAGTGCGACGTGTATTCCTTCGGGGTTATCGCGTACGAGATTTTCGAGGGGCTGATGTTGCTGCAGGATCCACTTTCGTGGGCGCGCACCGCGGCCGGGACGGACCAGGTCCGGCCGGCGTGGATGTTCCTTCCCGCGTACGACACCCGGCGCACGGCGGAGACGACCGAAATGATAGAGCAGTGCTGGCACGACGACCCGAACAAGCGGCCTACTTTTATGAAAATAGGAAGCGAGTTGCGGCGCATTGGGCGGATTTTGCGAGCGGAACGCCCGACGCCGCAGTGCGGGTGCGTGGTGATGTAGGAATATATTTGCGGTTGGTATCTGGGAAGAAGAAGCGTTCTCGAAATAAGTTACGTCAGGGTCCCCAATCTCAAACTGTTTAAAGACTAAAAGAGAGAGGAGGCGGATGAAGTCGGCGCTCCAAGCGACCAGGATCAAAGGAGCGGTAAGGTGCTCAAGTGCGCCGATCCAGGCAGAGTAAGAGGAAATTCAATTAACGTTGTGTAATGAACATTGGAGGAAGGTTATTCAAAATGAAAGTCAATCTGCACTGGCTTCACGTCAAAAAAAGGTACCCGTTTATGTCAAGAATCCGTCGTGTGTGGCGTTGTTACTCGCGAGTAGGGTACTCGCGAAGGTGATGGGACTGCTCAAACAATATGTTTTTTCGATTTGAAAGCGATTTTGGAAATCTTTAAACTGATAGTCTTTCAACACAAAACCTTTCGAAATCGCATTTTGATAGATAGGCACGCTACCTATCACCAAATCCCCCTCAACGGAATTCGATTATTAAATCGCCCTCTCGCTCACGCCGGGTTCAGTCCCCTGCGTGCCGGCGTTGGCACGACGAGTGGTTTGACCAAACAGGTTCGTGTGTACCAAAGCTCGGGTGGGCACCTGTTGATGCACCGCCCTAGGGTTAGGGTTCCCTCTCGACGCTTATGCCCGGAGATCGTTGGTTTGAACTACCCTGCGCGTGATGGACGGCACGCCGCACGGTAACCCGGGTCCCTCGAGGGGCGTTGGAAGGCCCGACGGAAGGCCTGACGCCGCTGGCGGACCGCCGCGATTCACCGGAAACGCGGGAGACGCGCGTAAAGGCCGGGGACGTCGGGGTAAGGCCAAGCCACCGAGTAACCCCGGGCAGGTCCCTAAACCGCTTGAAAACGCTGGTGCCGCGGTTGGGGATGTTGAGGATGACGAGGAGGAGGATGGGGAGGTATATGAAGAAGACGGGTTTACCGCAGACCTTCCCGAGGTGGCGGTCGTACACCCTCCCGGCACGACGCACATCACCGGCACGTGCGTGTTGATGTGTCCCCCGTCCGAGCGGGATTTCCGGTCCCGCAAGAACGACATCGAGTTGTTCGAGCGACCAGTCGGCGGCGAACGCAACGCGTCCGACGAAACCCTGGCGGTGAAGAAGTACACGCGGATCGTGGACAACGTCACGCCGGACATGGTACGCACGAAACCGGCGCTCGCGATGACTGCTTCTTACCTGTACGGCCTTCTTGACCAAAGACCCGAGGTGCACTTCATGATCAAGTCGAAGTTCCTGTGGGACCGGCTGCGATCGGTGCGGCAGGATCTCTCCCTGCAAGCCATCACGGACGGGTTCGCGGAGGGCTTGTTGGAGCAAATGGTGCGGTTCGCCGTGCTATCCGAGCACGAGCTGTGCGAAGAAGCCGCGACGGTGAACAATCCGGACGGACACAACAGCCATTTGAACGTGGAACAGCTGGCGAAAACCCTGACGTCGCTGCGGCACATGTACGACGACCGCGCGGCTCGGGGAATCGGCACGGAGCGCCCGCGCGCCGAAGCGGAGATGTTTTCGTTTCAGCTGCTGCTGCGCATCGACTCGCACGGCAGGTACAACGTCAACAGGAGCGAGATGCTGAATGATTTACGGTCCGCGCGACCCGCGGTTTTGCTATCGCACTCGGTACAACTCGCGCTCGCGGCGAACCGCGCGTACCACGCGAATAACATCTTCGAGTTTTTCCGCGTCGTCCAGCAATCGTCGTTTCTGCAGGCGTGCGTGTTGCATAAGTACTTTGCGAAGATCCGAGGCAGGGCGCTTGAGATGATCAACGCGACGTACGGCAAGCAAGCCATGCCGCTTGTGGAGGTGGCTCGGTTGCTGCACTGCAGCGCGGAGGAAGCGGAGGCGCTGGCGGCGCACCACGGGTTGACGGTGCAGAAGCGGCACGGGCGGGGGGGCGGGGCAAACGCCAACGCCAACGCGTCGGACCTTCCCGCGCGCGGGAAGGTTCTTATGATTCGCGAAGCCGGTTTCATCGAACCCGCGGATGAGTTTCCCATTTTGCGGTCACCCATCGTGGACAACAAAAAGGCGGGCACGTACCTCGGGGAGATCGTACCGGCGTCGTCCATCGGGGGAATCGGGGGAAACAATCAAGTTTTGTATAAGCAAAAGTCCCCGCCGCCCGTGCCCGTAACGGCGGTTCCCAAGCCGTGCGTCTCTCCTTTGACGAAAACGCACAATGAGCGAGAGCTGAATGTTCCCTCGGTGTCTCCGACGCGAGACCCCTCGGTTGGACAGCAACAACTCATTGCGGAGGTCAAGGCGAAACAAACTGCGGCAGAGGTGGAGGCGGAAAAACTCCGCGCGGATATCGCGGCGCACGAGCTCGCCATTAAACGCAGAAAGGAACTGAAACGTGTGTCGGCGTATCCGAAAACGCTAATGCCGGCGGCGTTTCCTTCCAGCGCGACACCGAGTGACACCAGGGTCTCCACGCCAGTACCGTCGCCAAACGAAAAAGCAAACGCGTTCGTTTCTCCGGCGGCGCTCGACACGCGCGCGGTTCCCTTTTCGCCGGTGGCGCGCGGTGAAGAACCGCCGTCGACTTTGAGTCAAATTGGCGTTCACACAAGTCAGCCACCCGTCCCTGCGACGACGGCACCGACCCCGATTGGGTTCTCGGCGCTGTTTCCGGTCCCCCAAACCAGCCCCCGACTTGCCGCGATCGTCGTCCCCTCGACGCGAGAAGAGGTCGATAACGAAAAGCGTCGCGACGACGAAGCGGCGAGGGAAAAGCAACGGGAAGCGGTCGCGGCGGCGGCGAAGGCGGCGGAGACGGCGAGACTGGCGAAACAGCGAAACGCGGCAGAAGCAGCGAAAGTTGCTTACGCACAGAAAGCTGCGGTGGCACGGAAGGCTGCGGAAGCGGAGAAGGCTGCTCAGGCCGAGAAGGCTGCGCAGGTTGCCGCGCAAGCCGTGCGCGCGCGCCAGGCTGAGCGTTTGGCGAAGGAACGAGAAGCCAAAGGACGCGCGGAACAAGCCGCGGCGGCAGCGGCGGCGCTCGTAGCGGCTAAGCTCGCGAGACGCGCGGAGAAAACACGCACCGCTCGTGCCGCTTTTGCGATTTTCAAATGGCGACGACACGCGGCGGCTGAAATCCACGCCCGACGGGAAGCGCGCATCGCAGCGGCGAGAACCGCCGCGTCGCCAATTCCCGGAATCGGTCTCTCCGCGCTTCGCGCCGCGGTTTCCTCCGCATTTTCGAAAGCCAATCTCTCCAACGCCCTCACCGCGCTTCGCGCGCGTCTAGACGCCTCACGAAACGTCCCGTGGGGGTTCCCCGTTGACGTGCCGAGCCTCGTTCTCGACAAGAACGAGTCGGCGCACTTGTCGCACTGGAAGCTTGTGACGTGTTCGGGGTTCGATCGTGTGCACAACGACCCGGGTCGATCCGGGAAATCGATCAGCAACTGGCTACGAGCCAAGCTGTCACGCGGGCAAAGCGTGGATTCCCGCGAACAAAAAAACGCCGATGGGAAAATTCTTTCCCTGTACGCTTCAAAACCGGTTGACGAGAAAACGTTGTGGATCTGCGCGCGGGACGTTTCCAGCGCGGGCGACGGCGGTCCCAGCGCCGCCCGGCGACGCGCCTCCGCCGCTGTTTTCGTGATGGACTTTGGATTCGCGAACAAAACCCAACTCGGTTCGGGTAAACAAATTCCTCGAGTTGAAGAACAAAGGCTTTGTGCGTTCGTGCAATCCCTGGAGAGCGACGGCGAGCGTCCGTTACCGCTGCTCGTGCTGTGCGCGTGCGCTGATTCGTTAAAAAACTGGCGAGGCGTCGAAGCTTCGGTCGAGGCGATCGTGTTGTCCGCGTCCACGCGCGGTCACCGCGATATGAGTGACGTGCACTACGCCCCCGCGATCACCGTTCGCGTGTCTCGCATGTCCGCGATGCGCGACTGTGATGCGGCGACCGTCGCGGAATGGAGTGAGTGGAACGACGCGCTTACGAGCGGCTTGCGCTGGGCGGCGAGCGTCGCGCCTCCGGAGCCGTATTTTCGGTCGTCGTACCTGCGCGACGAGATGGCCGACGCGCTTTCTCGACTCAACGTGGAAAACGCAACCTCCGCGACCCCTGGCGAGTGCGTCAGGGTTTGGAACGATTGCGTCGAGGGGTTACGACTTCGTTTATCGAGCTCGAAGGAGGGACAAAAAGCGCGCGTTGCGAGTGGAGGTTTGGCGGTGGAATTCGAAAATGCGGGCACGCCGGGTTTGTTTCAAAAAAGTCACGCGACGCGAACCGAGAACGTGTTCGATTCGATTTTGGATTTCGCAAAGCTCCCCGCGTTTCCCGAACCCATGGAAAGCACCACACCCGTTGACAGGGTCACGACGTACCTCGGCACGCTGAATCACGCCGAGGCGCTAGGGCCGGGCGCGGTTTCTGTTTTTTTCAAAAAAATCGGCGTCGGCGACGATTTCTTTTCGGAAACAGAACCCCGCCGCGACGCGCGGCGTCCACTCTGGCCCGCCGTGTTTCGTGAAATTTTCGCGCAACGACTGGTGAATATCGAAACAGCTCAAAAGAGATGTGAAGCGGGCTGCGTGTATGTCTCCCCGCTGGGTGTTGGGGGCACGGCGGCGCCGTTGGTAACGCCGACAAAGGCGCCTTTGTCGGATCTCCCGGCGCAAACGCAAACGAAGGCGTCGCCGGTTTCCAAACGAAAATCCTCTCCTGAAAAATCCGAAAAGCGGAAACGTATTTCGTTCGACACCTCCATCACGGTTCCCATGCTGGACGTACCGGCGTCTCCATTCCCGCAGCTCGCGCGCGCGAGGGAAGATGCCGAAAATCTAGAGGCGTGGCTCCTGGACGCGGCGTCGCCGGCGCCGATTCGCGACGGCGACGCCGCCGCGAAGCTCCGGCGACTCGCGGGCTGGGAAATGAAGACGTTCACATAGATAGCTAAGCTAAGCTAGGCAGACATTCACACAGCTAGGTATTTACAGCCATATAATTTTAAACAAACACGTGAACGCTTGAACCAATCGGACGACGTCTTTCGTTATTACAAGTGCGTATTTCTATCGTTCAAAGCGCGAGTTTTTTCCGGGGCGTGGGTGTGTTACTGTCGTTGCCTTTCCTTCTCTTTCCCTTTCGCGCGCTTTTCGGCGATGCGAGGGTGGCGGTTTTTGGCAGGGCGGGCGAGAACGGTTCGTCGTCGTCCGATTCGTCGTCCTCCTCCTCTTCGGTGTCGTCGTCGTCCACGGCGAACTTCTTTCGCTTCTTCTTCGGCCGCCCGCGCTTGCGCGCCGCGGCGTACTCGCCGTAATCGTTCGCGTCGCTCACCATGAGCGTGGCGAACAGCTCAGCCTGCGCCGCGCAGCTCGCGAGCGTGGCTGATGCGAGCGGGTCGCACCACGACAAGTCCAGCGACGACGCTTCTTCGTCCTTTCGAAACGCCTCCCCCGATTTCAGCGGCTCCGCGGGGTTGTACGCCTGCGTTTTCGCATCCGTGATGTCAAACGTTAACTTCAGGTGTTGCTTCAGGGAAAGCATGATGGACGCGGACAACGAGAGCTCGACGTCATCCTTGAGGTCCGCGCTGAGCTCTTCGTCATTTTTAGCAGTCACGGCAGCCACGCGCTCCGTGAGCGAATCTTGAAGCGTCGACGCGCGCAGGGAGATTATTCGGTTCAAGTGGAAAATCACGAACAGCACTTCGTCGGTCATGGTGAACGGCAACGCCGCAATGGCGTTGGCGAGGAAACAGAGGTACGTAACGTCCGACCCGACGGTCTTGCCTTCGTAGCGACGCAGCAGCGCGGAGAGAAACTTGAATCGCGTCGACCGCGTGCCGTTGACGAGTTTGTAGATGTTGGTGAACCCGTCATTCACCACCTCCGCGCTCGCGACTTGCGCGTCAACCCGTTGCCCCCCCTTGCGCGCCGCTCTGCGCGCCGCGGCCTGTAGGCGCTTGCAGAACTCGAACAGCAACCCTAGCCCGGCGCCGAGCTGGTGGTCGAAGAAATCGGGGTACTTGCCGTGTTGCTGCCGTAACAACCGCATGGCGAGCTTTTTCGAGGTCAGCAGGGGATCCGCTTGCAGCGCGATGAGCGGCGGGAAACAGCTCATCGGGTGCACCAAACCTTGTCGCAGCACCACCTCCGCTAAGTGCAACGCTTTTAACCGCACCGCGGGCTCCGGGTCCACGCAAAGCTCAATCACGAAATTCCAGTACCGCTGCGCCACGCCGTTGGCGAGCGAGTTGTCGTGCTCGCCGTTGACGGTTTGGAAGCCGGCGTCTTTTTTAGGGCTGCTCAAGCCGTTGTTCGCTTCCGCTCGTTTCGCCTCCGCGAGTCGCCGGCGTTTAGCCCGCGACAACGCTCCGCCGGTGCCCGCGATCGTCGCGGCGGCGGCTTTGGAGTTGGTTCCCCCAGAACCACCGCCCTGCGCGTTCGCGTCGTCCGACATCATGATCATCGTCCTGACCTCCTCCTCGCGCAAGTACTCGTCCAGGTTCAAAAGCGCTTGTTCCTTGAGGTTTTTCTCCGCGCTCGACCCGAGCGCCGCGCGCATGATCCCGTCCATGCTGCCCTTGCCGAACCCGCCCTTGGAGCAAAGCATGAGCTGCGGCCTCGTGACAAACAGAAACCCACACGCTTGCAGGGCGCCTCGTTTCAGGTCGAACTCGTTCGCAGAGACGGTGCGCTGCAGGAAAACGCGGAACACACGTAACAAGTTCGAGGGTGACACGGCTTGTTCCCGCGAAAACTCCAACGTGTCCGCCCCGAAGCGCGCTAAGTGGCCGAGCACGAAAAGCGCGCGCGAGACGTGCGCGCGTTCCCCGACGGAGAGGGTTTCTTTTTCCGAAACCTCATCCAGGAGCTTGACGAACCGTCGGCAGATCTGAAGCGCCCCGGACGCGACGTTGTGTTCGGCGTTCGCGGCAAGGGTCTCCGCGACCGAACAAATACACCGCGACGCGTAGTACAACACGCCGTGAAAGGTGTTTCTTAGCAGCAAAAATCGTAAATCCTTCTCAATCTCAACCGCCGTGTCGCGCGATAAGCACCCGCACTCCTTGACCACCGCGTCCACGACTGAGATGCAGCACTGGAGCTGCAGCGAGTTCGCGGAGGTGTTTTCGTTGCGCTTGACGTACGGCTGTAACGACGTGGCGAAGTGGAGGGGGTTTTCATCCGCCACGCAAAGGCGCGCGTCGGTGGCGCAAAAAACGTGCAGCCCCAGGGCGTACCGTACCGCCCTGGGGAACCGGGTCATGTCCGACCCATTTGCGTTACCCGCGGTATCGCCACCAGCATCGCCGTCGTCCAACTCATCCGCCGCCTCTTCCCGTGCAAGCATCCCGTCCAGAATCGCGCCGCAGATCGCGCGCGCGGTCGTGACGGTTTCCGAGAATTCCCCCGACCTCGTTTCGTCCGAACCGCGAAGCGCGGTTTGTTCCTCCTCCGACGGGAACACGACTTTGCGCAGAACGGCGACGATGGGAAACGACGGTAACAGCGGCAGCTTGGCATACCCCACCCTTGACACCCCGCAGTACACCTCCCACGTCACCGCGACGAGCTGTTCCGCGCGTTCTGTGATTGGGTCGGGTTGATCGTCCGTTCCCTCTTTGTTGGCGTTTCGTTTCCGAACCGGCGGTTTCGAAAACCAGAGTTCCCGGAAGATTTTCACGACCAACTCCTGCACTCCGGGATCGTCGTCCAGCACGCGGAAGGCGAGGTGACGCAGGGCTTGGATGCTGTGTGCGAAATCAGGACCGCTTTTGAGGCAGTCAAACAGAATGTTTATGACCCGCTTCCGAACACTAACCCCAACGTCCGCGATGCGCTCCACGATGGCGCCGTAGTACGTCTCCGCGATCGACGGGTCGTTCACCACGTGCTTCCCGAGAAGGTCCACCACCGCCGAGCGCACCGCCGTGCCGTTGTCGGACATCCGGCGATGCACCGCTTTGTGCACTTCCGGCCATGACAGCAGGCTCGGGTCGGAATCGACCACCGAGGCCAGCGCCCTGACCGCGGCCGCGCGAACCATGATCGTGGGATCTTCCAGCGCCCCGAGAAGCCGGTCCACGAGGATGTGCGCCTGACGCGCCAAGGGAAGACGCTGCTGAAGTTGGCGACACAACCGTACGGCCGCAGGCCGGGGCAAAGACCCTGCGCCGTCGACGGAGTCAACGAATTTCGAGTCCACGTGTGCGTGAAGCACTTTCGCGAGGGATTCGTACGTCACCTTGGTTCCGCCCGGACCGACACCGCCGGATCGGAACCCGACGCCTACGCGCTCGGCTTCGCGCGAAAGTTGCGCCAAAACAAACGTAAACGCGGAACGGTCCGCGCGGCCCGGGGTTTCGTGGCGGACTTCGTTCTGAAACACGTGTCGTAGCAGCAGCGCTTCAAGCACCAGCGCATCCGTGGCACCGACGTCAGCGACTTGCGTGTTCGCGTCCGCATGTGAGGCGCGCGAGTCCGCCGCGTCTTGCTGCGCCAACTCAAACGCGGCGCGCGTGTCACTTTCGCAAAGTTGTTCGTCCTCCCCCTCCTCCGTCTCCTCGTCCCCAGAGAAAAGCGCACTCCACGTCGTGTCCTTTTCGCACAAAAGCGCGTCTTCCTTGATTCGCGCGGTGACTTGCCCTAGGAAATCCAGGGAAAGCTCCCGTACGCGGATTTCATTGGAGCTGATGCCGTGCCCGCTCAACAGCTGCGCGCACAACGACAACAACATCAAACCGGCAACCGGCCACTCCGGCATGTTCAGCGTGGTGAGTAAATCGTGGACCAGATTCTGCATCAAAGACTTGATGTCAATCTCCTGCGCCCGCGCGGATTGCCACCCCCGTAGTAGTTCTTTCCAGAAGTAGTGTGACCACTGGAACGCGGGGCCGTACCCTTCCAACGTATTTTTTTCCGACGTCGCCACAACGAGCGCCGCGCTCGCGACCGGTTCCTCAAACGTCACGCTCGCCTGCACGCACTTCAGCAGCATCGCGGACAGCACTTGGATTGAATTCGAGTCATCCTCCGGAAGCATGTACCGGCGAAGGTTCCTTCCAGAGGAAGGGAGCTTCAGCAGCGACAACAGCAAGTTATCCAGAATCAAGCTTCTGTGTTCCGGGTACTGCTTGAACGCCGCGACGACGACGTCCACGGCTTTGGCTTGAGTCAGATCCACGCCGTCCACGGTGAGCGCCGAGACCGCTAAGCTGGTGAGTTGTAACACCGTCGCGTCGGGGAGGTGAATTGTGAACAAAAGGTGCGCCAACTGCGTCAAGACGCCTGATAAAAGGTCGTTGATTCGCTTCACAGCGCGTGGGATTTGATCCACGCGCGTTTTGCCGCCCGCACCGCCGGTTGAGCCTTTCCCGCGTTTTCCCGGCGTACCCGCGCTTCTCGAGGAGGACCCTTTCTTGCCTTTCTTCACCGGCGTGTTGTTCTCGTCGCCGCCCGCGGTGTCTGGGTCAAACGTTTCCCTCTCGCCCCTGTGGATCTGGTAATACGACGCGTCGTGGAACACAAACACGTTGCGCGTGAGTTGGAACTTGACAAAACCCACAATCGCGTCGATGCTCTCTTCCCGGTACACTTCTTTGGGCATGTCTTTCGCGCAAAGAATCGTTAACGTCACGGATACCGCGTCCAGGGCTTTCAGGATGTTCAAAACGCCCGGAACGCCGTTCTCGTCGTCGTCTTCGCGAACCTCTGTGGCGTCCGCCCGTGCGGCTTGCTTTTCCAAAACGTCCAGCAGCCGCGTGATTTGTACCGACGGTACAGCACCCATCACACCCAAACGCGCAAGCTCGGTCGTTTCGCGTTGTAAATCACCCAACTCGTCCCTCGTTAACATCTCCTTGTCTTCGTACAAAATTTGCCCCCCCCGCACGTTGCTACTCACGTCCACCTTCTCGAAGATATCCTCGCACGTCTGGTGGAACTGCTCCAATAACTCGGAGGATGAGGGGCCTGCTGGGAGCTCCACGTGCCTCGACGCGTTTCCCGCGCGCACCACGCGAGGCGCTTTCACGGTCGCGACGGAAACGGTTTGGTCGGTGACCACGCCGGCGGTGCCGGGCGGCTGCGGCAGTTGCCGCGGCGGGTTCGCCTTGTGCGAAGGGCGGTCCGCGGTGACGTGGAACACATCGGGCGAACGCTTTATAAGCGCGTCCCTCAAAGCGCTTCCCTGGGGAGGGCGCTTCGCCAGGGGAAGCGTGCTCGACCTGCGGAGTGAGGTGAAAGTAAGCGGGAGGCTACGGTGAGATTTTGAACCCTGCGGTCGGCGATTGTTGGCATACCGGATCTGAGTTTTAGTGGGTGAGTACCGAGGGGTATGGATGAAATGTAAGACGCACAAGTACGCCACGCTGGTCTGCCCTAGTATCTCAGCGAGCCTGTCCAGCAGAGGGTTTGTTATCTCGGGTTCACGCGCTGCCTGCACATCCTCCACGGCCGGTTCCGCGAACCGGGGCAGACTGAGCGCGAACGTGAACTCGCACGTGCCCAAGTTGGTCAGACGCGGGTGGAAGCTCCGTTCATCAGCCACGTCCGCCATCGCGGATGGTGCTCCACCTCAGACGACTCTGAGGCGCTCCGATATAAGAGGAGTCACACCTCACGCGCCGTCGCGCAACTCGCTTTGGTCGCTCGGACTCTCTCTCGAGTCGTGACTTCATCATAATCAAGATTTAACTAGCAGCAGCAGCAGCAGCAGTTTTTGAGTTTTTCTCGCCGCCTCGTCTCGTCTCGTCTCATCACTCTGTGAGGACACGCGAAGCCTCCCAGGTCGTATCGCTCGTGTGTGTCGAGCGATAGCCACCGAGGAGCGCGGGAACAAGAAAAGAGTCCCCCCGGCCGGCGCCGCCTCAGGGCCATGGCGAACACAACGGACCCGCTTGCCCGGTCGATTCACGGCACAAATCCTCAGGTTCGTACGCGTGGACGTCCCAGAACGCGTCCTGACCGTTCTTCGGTTTCGATTCCTCGAGCGTGTCACCGCCCATTTCGCGTCACGCCTAACTCACCCAACCCACCCTAACCCACCTCACCCACCCACTCTCATCACCCCCGTGACTCGTACCACAGAACCTGGTGGAGACGATCACGCGGGCGAAAATCTACGACATGCCGTACTGGAAGGAGAAGTGTTTCGGGGTAAGCGCGGAGACGTTGGTTGATTTGGCGACGGATTTGCGGTGCTTCGGGGGCATTCACGGCGGCAACAACAAAGCGACCGATTTTCTGTGCCTCACGCTGAAGATGCTACAGATCCAGCCCGAGCGCGAGATCGTGGTTGAGTTTATTAAAAACGAAGATTACAAGTACGTCCGCGCGCTGGGCGCTTTTTACCTTCGCCTGACCTGCGCGCCGCTTGAGATTTACCAGTACCTGGAGCCGCTTCTGAACGACTACCGGAAACTGCGGTACAACTCGCCGCAGGGCAAGTTCTCGGTGCGACACGTGGACGAGTTCGTTTATGACCTGCTGAGCAAAGACTACGTGTGCGACATAGCGCTGCCTCGCATTCCGCACCGGCAGGTTCTGGAAACCGCGGGGCAGATCGAACCACGGCGCAGCTCGCTGGAAGACGAGCCCGACGCGGATACACATGTACAGGACGCGGAGCGCGACCCGGATGACGACAAAAAGCGACGAGCACGCGAAACGAGCGGTGAGCCGGGAGAGAGCCAACCGGAGAAACGACTGAAAGCGTGAGACGAATTTTATTTTTTTGGTCAAAACCACGCCGGCGCTATTTATCGTCAAGGGCTTAATAGTTATTAGAGCCCTTGTTATCGTTTCGCCTCTTTTTTCACGGGCGTTGTCGGCGCCCGCGCGGCGTGTTTCTTCCGAGGCGGCGAGGAAGGCGCGGACTGGCCTTTTTCTTTTTTGACTTCGCGCTTATGCTTCCTCGGGAATGGCGGAAACTTTTCCGCCTCACGCTGAAGGTCTTTAATCCAGAAGTACTCCGAGTTGCGCGTCTCGTCGACGGCGCCGGTAACCAGCTGATGGTGGAAGCGTTTTTTTTCTCGGCGTAACTTGGAGAAAACTTCGTGGCGCCCGTCCAGCACCTTCCCCAGCCGCGCCCCCAGTCCGCGTTCGCCCTTCCACGACTTGTTCATGGCCATTGTTTTCGTCAACACGGACTTGTGCGCGTTTTTGCACCCCCAACACGTGACCCGTTTTTCGGGGTGCGACTCGGGGTGCGACTCGTACTCGCGGTAATTCAACCCGCACTTCTTTGCGGTTTTGGCGTCTATTGGCGTGCTTTCCGTGCACGCGTGACACACATCTTCGTCCCCCGCCGTCGCCGGCGTGTCGCGGTCCATTCAGTCTTTGCCCGTGCGCTTGCCCTCCGCTCGTTTCAGTTTCCGCGTTTCTTCCGCGTCGCCGAAGTCGCGTTCAAAGGATTCGTCTTCCCGCTGGTCCCATTTCCGGAACCGGTCCCTGAACCAGTCGTACTGCCACCAGTCATGGCGCCCGTGGTACTCGTCCTGGGCGTCGTCCTCGCCGTGTGCGCTGTTCGTGTAGGTTGATTCCTCGTGGCTCTTCTCGTGGCGCGGCAAGGTCAACAGGTCGTACGCGTCTTGGACGATTCGAAATTGTGCGCTCGAACCGCCTTTGTCCGGGTGTGTCTTCCTCACCTCCCGCAGGTAAGCCCGCCGGACGGTGCCAGGGTCGTCGCTAAATTTTACGTTGAGCACGCGTAAGGCTTGTGCATGACTCGACATGGTTCCCACGCAGCGGCGCAATGTGTGGACACGATGTTCCGTGACAACGACAATTGTCTCGGACCTCGCGATATCGCGAATATCTCAATTTTGCCAATTCCGAAAACCACCGAAACGCTCAAGTTTTCGAGGGGGGGAGGTTGCACGCGTGGATCACATCGCCTTACGTGGTGGAAGTGCAGTGCACCGATGGCGCACAGAGGTCCGATTCCGAACGTGCAGTGTCCATCCAACGGTCTGCCCTAAGTGCGCGCGTGTACGCCCACGTCGAAAGCTTACTTCAAGTAACAACTTCGAAACGTGGCGTAGAAAAAACGGTGACGACAAGGGTGGTCATTTACTTCGAGAGTACGAAGATCGTGTAAAAGAAGCGCACGCCGTCACGTACTGATCCGAACACAAAGCGTGGTGGAAGTGCGAGACGTGTAAAAAACGGTGGCAAGCACCGGTTACATAACGAACACGTGCAGAGACCAAGCCGTTGGCCGTTTGCGTCGGTGAGCGATTGTTTTTACCACCTATCAACGAATCACTTTTCAAAGTAAATTCTGAAACGAACAGCGCTGAAAACGAAAAAGTTCAAGCCATTCATCAGACTGCAGTAAAAAAGGCCCCACACCAAGCGCGGAGCGAATGTAACGCAACACCCTGAGGTCAGCCCGTCCCATAAAACATTTTGTGCCATGTGGCATGTGTACATGGCTTCTGGGGTTCTCTTCGGCCACACCGAAACGCGCCCTGAGGCGCGTTTCGAGACTTCACGATGGACGTCGAGACACCGAACGTCTCCGCGATGACGAATGATGAGCGCACGCCGCTCATCGACCGCGCGCCTCGCGCTCGAGTAACGAAGCCTGCCGCTTGGGTCTGGGCGATCGTGATGGTTACCTGTTTGGCGGGTGTTATTTTCTTGGGCGTGTCCGGGAACTTGCACCAAAACATGGGCGTGTCCGGGAACGACAACGACATGGGCGTGTCCGGGAACAACCAAGATGCGGCCGCAGTACACGCCGCGGGAGACTCCAGCCACCTCGGGGTCCCTCTCCCCACGATTAACTGCCCCACGAGCTCGGTGAACTTCGCTATGAGTCTACACCAAGTTTACGGAAACTCAATCAACGTGCAACTTCCTCGGGTCGAAGCTTGTACGCCGAAGTTCGCCGGCCAACGAAAGTGCGTCGGCGTGGGCGGTAACACGGTGAGCACCGCGTTGCCAAACCCAAACGTCAACATCCAAATTGAAACCCCTCAAATCGACGGGTATTCGTTTTGCAGCGTGAAAACGCTGATAGACGAGCTCAAGAGTTCCTCAGTGACCCCAACGAAAGTCAAAACCGCGGCTTGTCAACTGGTCGGCGCGAGCAGCGACGTGTGCCGCGTGTTGACCGACGTGATCAACCACGCCGCGAACCTCGCGGACCAGATCGCCGACCTCAAGAACATGCACACGCTTTCTGATTTGCAAAACAACGCGATTATTCCGCCCGATATCAAAAACGCGGTTTCAACGGTGGTGGACTCCATAGACGGCGTGAAACGCGACGTGGTTTCGTTGATTAAAGATATAGGAACCACGACACAGCTCGTCACCGACGCCGTGGTGGGATATACTTCCTTAATCGACGCCATCTCCAAGGCGCCTGATAAATTATTTACCGCCTTGCTGGACAAGGTGATTCCCACCAACGCGTATAACTTGGTCACCATGCTGAAGGTTCCTGCTTTGAACACCGCGAGCGCGGGCGGCGCGGCCGCGCTTGGAGCGAGCGCGCCCGCGATAATTCACCCCGACAACACGCAAGCGCTGCGGCTTTTGATTCGTGAAGCGCTCGGCGTGGAGACTGAAAACGTTACCGAGGTTTACGGCCTCGAGTCCGTATCGGAACACCACGCGCGTTTGGCAACAGAGATGGAAGCGGCGTTGGGAGGTGACAAGGACGAAGGCTCGTGCTTCCCCTTGGACATCCCTATCTTCGACGAATTCATGTCCGCAACGGACTACGAGATGCTGTGGCCGGAGAAGCTGTTTGACGACGGGCACGCCCCTGACGCGTTTGAAATCCGTTTGCCAAAATTCACAGTCTCCACGTGTATCAAAGCTGAGTTCCAGCTCCCGTTGCACGCGTGTGATGTTTTGGTAATGGGGCGAAATCGGTGGGGATCCGTACTAGTGTACTCTTATTTACCCTATCCGTACGCACCAAAAGAAAAGTAAATCCTTGATTGAGGAGCGGTTGTCATCGAAAAAGGGGACGAAAAATGACGCAAGCGCGGGGGGTGGGGGGGCGACGGTGAAGCTTTAATATCGATGTTAGAGTATACACAATCGTGCGTCTGGTATTTACAAAGACAAATCCTGCATCTGGACCAACACGGCATCCCTGAGAATCTGACTAATCGCCGTGTGGCCCTTTTGAGCGGCTATGGACAGTGGCGTCCATCCGTTATCCGTCGCCTTGTCGATGTCCGCCCCCGCCTCGATCAGCGCCCGCACCAGCACCGCGTGGCCCATATGAGCGACCATGAACAGTGGCGTCGCGCCGCCATCCATCGCCTGGTTGACGTCCGCGCCCAACTCCATCAGCGTCCGCACCATCGCCTCGTGGCCCTTTTGAGCGGCCATGAGCAGCGGCGTCACGCCGTTATCCATCGCCTTGTTGACGTCCGCGCCCAACTCCATCTGCGCCCGCACTATCGCCTCGTGACCGTTTTGAGCGGCGATAAACAGCGGTGTCGCGCCATTGTCATCCCCCGCCTTGTTGACGTCCGCGCCCAACTCGATCAGCGCCCGCACTATCGCCTCGTGACCCTTTTCAGCGGCGATGAACAGCTCGTTCTCGTCACATGGGCAACCGTTCTTGCGCGCCCACAGTAGCACCTTCAGATGCCCGCCCTTCGCAGCTTTATGGCACGTGCGTATGTCCCACGGGCAGCCGTTCGCGCGTGCTCACTGCAGCACCTCGAGGTGCCCGCCTCTCGCCGCCGCCGAGCACGTGTCCCGGTCCCACGGCCAGCCGTCCGCGCGCAACACCTTCAACTCTTCGAGCTGTCCGCTCCTCGCCGTTGCCTGACAAAGGTATTCTCGACGCGACAGGCGACCTTGCCGTTGCATGCGCTGCACCGCGCTTAAACATCCGAGCTTTACGGCTGCATCTTCATCAAGCTCCTTAAGCCGAAGCCCCGTTTCTGCCACCGCGTCGCGCATCGCGCGGCTCACCGCTGGGAGCCGTGCGAGATCTGCGGGGTCGTCGTAGTACTCAGATCTGAGAACGTGCGTGACGACCAGGTGGTTGGGGAGGCGGGGGAAGGCTTCGCCCGCGTTAGCCGTGTTGGCCGTGTTAGCATCGCGGCGCTCCTTCTTTTTCTTTCGCGCGCGAGCTTTCTTACCGGACATCGCGTTGGAAGAGTGGGTGGTTTTGTGTCCGCGTCGTGCGCGTCGTTGTGCCTCGAGGCTTCCGAGAATGTGCGTGACGATAAAATTCCGCGGCGACTGTTTTTACTGGAGTCACAAAAAACAAAAGCAACTCACCCGTTACGAAGCACCATGTACATAATAAATACATCGCCCGTCCGAACGCCGATTGAGACGTAATGGGCTCGTTGGAATCGTCACGATGTCCTCTCTACGCGCATGCCAAAAAAGACAAACCAACTCCGGCGAAAGCCAAACCGTGGTGGAACGCGTTCGTGTAATAAAAAGACGAGACGATGTCTTCAACAAAAAGAGACTTTGTGTTTTTTGAATGGGCACACTCAAAAGTCGTCAGCGCGCTGGTTGTCCTCACCACTCACGGAGGCGCTCGCCTCTGGGTTACGGTTTCGGAAGTTTCGCGGGGTGTTGCACCACGCCGAGGTGTCGTGCCATTCGCTTTCGATGTGGAGGTAGGCGACGCTTGACGAGCACGTTCCGGGTGGCACCGCCGAGCTGTCGCCATGCCGATCTCGCCTCGTCCGCTCGCCGCCGTGACGCGAACGTACGCGCCTTCGTGCGTGACGCGAAACCCTAAACGGTGTGTCACACAAAGCACGCATGCTGCGCACACCACGCGTGTTCCAAAGCGCGGCGCGGGCGTTCGGTGCGGGTGTGTTCCGATTTTCGGTGGCGCGGTCGCCACGAACGCCCGTGTTCGTGATGCGAAAACAAACACTTTGTGTTCTGTGCGAAAGTCGCGCGCGCGTCGCGCGGTTTGGCAAGCGAACCGAGCCCGTGATGCGTGTCATCCCGAGGGCGACGATTGTGACGACAGCACACCACTAGTCAGTCATCCAAACACAACTACATTCACACGAACCGCAAAGGCCGTGGGTTCCGTAGGAATCCTGGCCTTCCTTTGCAAGCTAATAGGCTTGGCGCGCGAAACGTGCGTGGCGGGCGCGTTTGGCGTCGGCGCCGTCGTGGACGCGCACGCGCACGCCTCGTTGATCCCCTTGTTCGTTTTCGTCACACTCGGGGGCTTGAATGGACCGGTGCACAGCGTTTTGAGCGGGTGCTTGTTGGGGGTGAGGGCGAACAAAAACGATGAAGAAAACGATGCAAACGGGACTGAAACAAAGAACGCGCGCGCAGACGCCGAAAAAACCGCTTCGTGCGTCGTCACGGCGGTTACGTTGGCGGCTTTTTTCGCGAGCGTTTTCGCGTGCGTCTTCGCGCCATCCGTGGCGAGGGTTTTGTCCCCCGGTTTGTCCCCTGGGCTGTACGTATCCGTCACACAACAGCTGCGCATCATGTCCCCGATCATCGCGCTCGCGGCAATAAACGTGGTCGCGATGGCCAAGATGACGGCTTTGGGTAAAACAACAGCCGCCGTGGCGTCGCCCGCCGTGGCCAGCGTTTGTGTGGTGTGCGTGGTTTGCGCGCACGTCTCGGGCGTGGTTTCCGTGCGACCGGAAATCGTCATCGCTGTCGGGACCACGATCGGCGCGGTGTTGCAGTGTGCTTTTTTAAAAATCGCCGCGGGTATGGACAAAACCTTCCATCACGTCGCGTTCGAGGTATCCTCGCTGTTCGCGGTGCAATCGCGGGCGGTCAAATCCGTGGCAAGAAATCTGGGAAAGGCGTGCCTAACCTCGGGCGTGATGCAAATCGCGTCCACGTGCGATTTATTCACAGCGTCCTTCATCCCGACCGTCGCGGCTGGGCTGGGGTACGCCACGCTACTGGCGATGACCCCGCTTGGAATTTTATCCACCGCGCTGATCACGCCGCTCGCGCCTTTGTTTTCTTTAAACAAACACCCCGCGAACCGCGCGGCGCTACAAACTTTGGTCGGCGCCGCGGTCAAGGTCACGTTTACCGCGACTACGTTCGCCGCGGCGATTTTGATTCCCCTCGCGTCGCCGTTGATTTCCTTCGTGTTCCAACGCAACGCCTTCGACGCAAACGCCACCGCGCTGGTGTCCGCAATGTTCGCCGTGTTCGTCGCGGGCGGGTTTTTCTTCGTGACGCGGGAAATTCTGGTTCGCGTTTTTTACGTCCTGGAAGACGCGTCGGCGCCGTTTTGCGTCGCCGTCGTCGCCGTCGGCACGAACGCCTTGCTAAATTTTGCGTTCACCGGCGGCGGCGGCTTGTGGCAAGAACTCTCCCTCGGTGCGCCTGGCATAGCGCTCTCCACCGTGGTAACAGCGGGTGTGAGCGCGTTTCTGCTCGCGCGAGCGCTGCGCGCGACGCTGCGACTGTCAGACGAAAACGAAACGGAAACGGAAACGGAAAGCCTGAGAGAGGCGCCGCACTTCGTCAAGGCCGGCGTCGCCGGGGTCGTCGCGTTTGCCGCGACGAGCGTTTACTTCACGCTCGCGTCGAAACACGCGCCCGCGAGTGCGGCGCACGCCGCGGCGCGACTTTGCGCCGCCGCGGCGGCGGGAAGCGTTTCGTTCGTCGCCGCGGCGGCGGCGCTGCGGCTTGAGAATCCGATGACGAGCTTCGAGGAGTACGCCGTTGACGCGAGGAGAAAGGTTATTTAAAAGAGCCGACACCGAGCACGTAGTACGTAGAAAGTAGTTTGAATTGAACTAAGGAATGTTCGATTAGTCTGTTGATTTCAAAATCACGAAATTACCGCGCGGTCGCGCCCGCACGTCAACCATGGTAGCTTAGTACACGTAGTTCTTCTGGTACGTGGACTCGGACTCGGAGTCGGACACGTCACCGGCGACGAATTTGCCGAGCTGCGCCATGCCGTTCTCCTTGGCGCGGCGGACGAGGATGCCTTGCGCTTCCACAAGCTTGGCATCGTCTCCGGCCCAGGTTTTGAGAACGGTGTTCTGCAGCGCGCGGGCGTAGGAGAAGGACACGTGCCACGGGTTGGGCGACTGGTTCATGGCGTTTAGGTAAAGCGTGGAGTCCAGTTCGGAGAGACCACCGGAGAGGAACATGATGCCCGCGGTGCTGGGGGGGACGCGCGAGTTCAACATGCGCAGGGTGTAGTCCGCAACCTCTTCGGGGGTGTTGCGCACGGGGCAGTCGGCGCCGGGGCCAACCATGGAGGGCTTGAGAAGCATGCGCTCGTACGACACGTTGTTGTCCGCGAGGTACTTGAACGTTTCAGCCCACACCCAGGACGCGACTTCCATGGTCTCGTCGATGCCGTGCGTGCCGTCGAGGAGAATTTCGGGCTCGACGATGGGGACGAGGCCGGCGTTCTGGCAGATCGCGGCGTAACGGGCGAGGCCGTACGCGCAGTCCGTCACCGCGGTGCGCGTGGGGCCGTCGGGGATGGACACGACGGACCTCCACTTGCAGAAGCGCGCGCCTTGCTCGTAGTACGCCGCGGCGCGGTCGGCGAGGTCGTCGAGACCCTGGCACCAGGACTCGGAGGTGTTGGAGAGAGGGCGGAGACCCTTGTCGACCTTGATACCGGGGTAGATGCCCTGGGCGTTGAGGGCGTCCACGAATGAGGTGCCGTCGGCGCAGGACTGGTAAAGCGTTTCCTCGAAAAGAATCGCCCCACCGATGTGCTCGCCGAGGTTGGGCGCGGTGATCAGAAGCTCGCGGTACCGGCGACGGTTCTCTTCGATGTTCTCCACACCGACACCTTCAAGGCGGGAGCCGCAGGTGGCGTTGGACTCGTCCATGGCGAGGATACCCTTGCCCGGCATGGTCATCTTGGTCTGTAAATCGAGGGACAGCGTGGGGACGGGTCAGGGAACGGCGCGGTGACGGGAAAAGATCGCGCGATCGCGGAGCGCTTCCGTAAATTCGCCGGTAAGACCTAGGCGTGCAATGTGACGTACCGCGGTCTCGAGGAGCTCATCGGCGTGCTTCAGGGCAGCCTTGGTGGTCACGGACGCACGCTTTTGCGTGGGCGCCGCGCGGGAGACCACGCGCTGACCGGTGAAGGTGAGGGATTGGGTAAGAGCGGCCATCGTTCGTGGCGATTCGGATAATGAATGATCGGATAAAGTTCTCGGGAGTTTCATGGTGTCGGGAAAACCGAGGTGGACGTGGGAGGTGCCTTTGCCTCTTTTACCCCCTAACGCACCCATGCCACAAAAGTGTCCTCCAAGCAGGCTCTCGCGTCACAACCCCAGGGTGGTCAGGGTTGTCGCCCTTGTGGAACGCAAAACGAACGCAGGCGACCGCAGGACCGCGAGTTAACAATGTGAGTCTCGTCTCGGCGTTCCAACGCACTCGAAACCGGCTGCTTGTTCTCGATCCCGTGCCTGTTTCTGCCGCCGCGCTGAAAATCGCTGACCTCCCTCCCCCCTTCTCTCTCTTTCTCCCCCGCAGGCCTCGCTTCTTTTGCGACTTCTGCGACAGCGCGTTGACCCACGACAGTGAAAACGCACGCAAGCAGCACCGCGACGGGTTCAAGCACAAGGTACGCGCCGAACATCCCACGCCCTCGCGTTTCCCGTGCTCCTCCACTCGTCGTCTGACCCGCGGCCGAAAAAAATCAAAATCAAATCTCCCACGCAGGCGAACGTTCGCAACTACTACGCGCAGTTCCAGGCGCAGGTTTCGGAAAAGTCGCAAGCCGCCGCGATGATGGAAAACAGCCCCGCGGTGGCGTATCAAATGCAGGTCACTAGAGTGCTGCAGCAGCAGATGGGACCGCCGGGGGGGTACGGAGGGTACCCGGGGATGGGCGGGGGAACGGGCGGCGGTCCTCTTGGAATGCACGGCGGCCCACCCGGAATGCACGGTGGCCCACCCGGAATGTACGGTGGCCCACCGGGAATGAACCCACCTCCGAATTTGCCTCCGCCGCCTGGAAACGGGTTCGGTCGATAAAACGGGCGGTAGCGTTGGTAGCGTTGTTTTAGCGTTCCGTGTTGTGTATTAAATCGGCCGACCCATCGAACGTTCGGTATCTAAGCGTGAACCCTAATCTGGGTCACCCCCCCTAATCTAACACCGGAACGAGTCTACTATTTTCCGTAACTCCCCTTCCGCCCGTGCCCATTGTTTTTCGCTCGCCCCGATGGTCGCGATGAAGACGTAATTCTTATTTGTGGACACCACGGAAAGGCTGTGCACGCCGGCGTCCGCGAACGGAGTCAACAGTTCGTACTTGTAGTACGATTTGCCGTCGATCGCGACACTCGTCGCGGATTGCACTTCTTCTCTCTCCACCGCGACGCTTCCCGTGATCGCGGGTGATATCGCGTCCAGAATCCCGTAAATCTCCCCGACGTCTTCGATGGTGGGTTCGTTTTTCGCGATCAAAAGTTTCGTCGTCGGGATGATGATGAGTTGTAAAACGCCGCTGCCCGGGTCCGTGAACTGAACCTCCGTCGTGGCTTCGTCACACCGGGGCTGGCAATAGTTCCCACTGCGCGCGTTGCTCACGGGGGCTTCTTTCCACTGCGCGGGGATGTGCACGCGGTACGGGTTCAAAGCGCCCGCGCGTAAAGCGGGGGTGCGCGTGGAGCTCGCCACGAATGCGTAAAACCCGGGCTCGCTCGCGGCTTCGGGGAGATACGCGCCGACCATCTTAGAATCCGACACCTCACCCGCGTCCGCGGCGAATGCGGGGAGCAAGGAAGCGACCAGGGTGGTGGACAGGACGCTTCGACGGGTTAGCGATACGCGGTCATCCGCAGAGTGCGCCGCGGAGCACCTGACGGGGATGGGGATGGAAAACGCCTTGACGTGGCGACGATCGGCGGAGCGCAAGGCACGCGCGTGCGGCACGCGGGAGGTGGTGCTGGAGGGGGTGGAAACCGCGAACATCTTCTCGAACGACAAAAGACAACGTAAGGCACGCGAGGGAGAGCGCTGGGCAGCGGCGTGACGGCAGCGCGTCGCGGAGTCCTGCCACGTCGTCGCGAAAGCGGATATGGTAGACGATAAAGTTTGGACTGATTCCACAGTTTAGAAATTTTAATCGCGACGAGCGTCGCGGTGTTCGCCGCGGAGCGTTATTTGTGGTAGATACGCCAGGCAAAGAGACGGAGGGTTGGGTGCGTTGTAGTGGACTACGGTAGAATACAGTAATCTCTTAAAAAACGTCAAACGCGAGATCGACGCCGACGCTCGCGAGGTCTGCCCGGTCGTTGTCCCTCAGCGTGTGCGGAAGCGAAGCGTCGTCGCCTGATTCTCGTCGGTGATTTCTTTTTCAAATCCAAACCGCACATTCGCGGCTTTCATGCGCTTGCACTTCACCGCGATGGGCAAAATGATATCTTTGCTGTCGTGCGCCATCTCCAGCGTCGCGCACTTCGTGTTGGGTGTGGCAATCGCGCTGGCGGCGACCGTAGCCGGGTTTCTAGTAGTGTACGTGGTGATGGCGGAACCGTTGCTTTGAACGGGTTTATTTCAGATTTTTTTATCTATCAAAAAAGTAGCCTCGACTTTTCACGGCGCCAAGTGCCTGATGTCTGTCTTGTCCGCATTCATATCTAGATACAGTACATATACTGTATACGCGTGTTGCTTATACGCATTCTTCGGAGAAGGTCTACGCGTCCGTGTCCGGCGCCGGCGCTTCGTCCGCGCGCTGCGAAAACGCGTTGGAAATACCTTCCGAGCCTTCCAAGCCTCCGTCAGGGTTCGTTTCAATCGCCGTGCGTGTGTCGTTCCCCGCACCAGAAACTGGCGTGAGTAACGCGTCGAACGGCGTGTATGCCGGGTAGTCGTTCTTCGCGAACCAGCGCGCCAGGGTTACTTCCCACCGGCGGTCATCATGTGAAACGTCCCTCGTGCCTTGGTACGGGAACACACACGCCACCGCGACGAACCCTGCCACGAGAAGACAAAGGATAACCGCGGTGAAGGCTTCAACTCGCGTGGGGTGGTAGGGGGGAAAAGGCTCCTCGTCGGACTTGGACACGCGCGTGTTGGTACCCGATGGCGAGATGGCGACCACGGCGTGCCCCCCTGAAGCTGGCGTGTGTGAAGGGGGGGGTGGGGGAAAAAAGGAGCTTCCGGTAGTTTCGTTCCGAGAACCACTACCCAGGGGCCACGCCGAAGTTGTCAGGGCCTGCCTTTGCCGCTCCAGGACGTTCGGATCAGGACTCGGGGGTTGGAGTATGGGCCAAATCCCGTTCTTCCCGAGTATTTTGGGTGCTGGGGAAGGGCCAGGGGACATCTTGGCGCGTGCGAAGTGTTGCGGCGGTGGACGAGGGAGGGGGTTCTATGTGGAGTCGTTGTGTTTTTGTTATCCTTTTTCGTTTCGTCCCGTGTTATCGGACTGCAAGTCGCTTAGGGATTAGGATACGGTCAGGAGGTGTCGGAACTGCCGAGACTGCGCTGCTTGGTAGAACCAAGAAAACGGTTGTCAAAGGTACAGTCACCACGTCACCCTCACGGCACCACGGCGGCGGAAAACGCGTGATTCTCCTCGGCCGAGACGAAAGCGCGTCGCGCCGCAAACTGTATGAAATTTCAAACAAAACAAAGAGTTTAACTCCCATCCGACACCCGTTCCGTTCTCGCGCTTAGTATGCATAGCATCAGCGTCTGGTAAAGTTACCGCGATCGACCGTGTCGACTGGGCGATAAGGAGGCGCAGGTACAGCCGCAGATGCAGCCGCAGGTGCAGCCGCGGGTACATCCGCGTCGTCCTCAAAGTAAGAAGCCGCGGGCGTGTCGGCGTCCACCGACGGCGTCGGCGCGTCCGCTACGTCAAAGTCAACCGTGTCATCGCGCGTAAGGTACAGCTCGATGCCTTCCGTAGCAGGCGCTGTTGCGAACTGCGCGATGGGCTTGTACTCGGGAAGCCCCTCCGCGAGCGTCCACCGCGCGAGCGTGATTTGCCAGCGTCTGTCGTCTGCCTTTGCGTCGAGCGCGCCGACGTACGGAAACACGCAAGCGCACGCAACGATTCCGGCTGTTAACATGATTAAAATGACCGTGGTGAACGTCTCCGTCATCCGCGGTGCGTATGGCGGAATCGTGGACTTCGCGGAGGCGTGAACATGACTCGGTGGGTCCCCGACGTTGTTCAAGTCGCCGTATAGCGCTGCGCCGTTTCCGCCGTTTGAAGCGAAACCATTTCTCCCGGAAACCGCAACCACGGTGTGGTCGTTAGACGCCGTCATGATGCTCGTCCTACGCGGCGTCGCTGCGGCGTGAGCTCGCTGTAAGTCGAGGTCGAGGTCGTTGGGGTTCGGGCCCGGGCTCATTGTAATCGGTTCGGGGTCTACGACTTGTACGAAAAGCAACGCACGCGGCGTCCGGGGTATTCTGGGGACGACGCGAACGGTCAGTCGTTTTCGTCCACACGCTTTTCGTGGGAAAGACGCGCGCGGGCGTGGGGGGTGCGACGCGGAACGATGAGTCGGAGACGTGCGCGACTGGTCACGTGCGTCGGCTCGAGTTACCCTCGTGCGCTGTGATCTGAAGCCAGGGTTCGCGTGGTGACGTTGTCGCCCCTGACGCTTCGCTCTACGAAGGTCTCTAAACGAAGGGCTCTCCATACCTCTCTCCGAGGAAAACAAAGTGCGTGTGCCGAGGAGGGTACCAATGGTACCGGGGATTTTTCGCCGTTTTCGTGTTGGCCGAAAACGAGATCGGGGGGCGAAACCAACAACCAGCCGATGTGTGCTCTCTTTCCCGGAGGGGGGTGTTTCCCGGGTCACTCTGACGCGCGCGGTGGTCGAGGCGTGACCCCGTCAGATTTACGCCCCGTGGACGTTCGACTCTGTTTCCATCTTCGGTCGATACACCATGGAGACCGCTCGCGCGACGTGGGATCTCGAAAACAACATTGCAGATCTTCCGGCGGGAGATGACGATGAGATGTTCCGGTACGACGAGGCTTCCCAGAAAGCGGTTCAGCAGCAGAGACCGTGGGTGCGCAACCCGCATTATTTCAAGCACGTGCGTGTATCCGCCCTGGCGTTGATTAAGATGACCATGCACTGTCGTTCCGGGGGAAACCTCGAGGTGATGGGAATGTTACAAGGCAAAACCGTGGGTGACACGTTCGTGGTGCTGGACGCGTTCGCGCTGCCCGTGGAAGGCACGGAAACGCGGGTAAACGCACAGGCGGAGGCGTACGAATACATGGTCGATTTCGTGCAAGCGTCAAAAGACGTCGGTCGCAAGGAGCACGTGGTTGGGTGGTACCACAGCCACCCCGGGTACGGGTGTTGGATGAGCGGCATCGACTGCTCGACGCAGATGTTAAATCAGCAATACACCGAGCCGTTTCTCGCGATCGTGATTGACCCGGTCCGGACCTGCGCCGCGGGTAAGGTTGAAATCGGCGCGTTCCGCACGTACCCGCAAGGGTACAACCCCCCGGAAGAACCGCAGGGCAAACACCAGACGATTCCTATGAACAAAATTGAAGATTTCGGAGTACACGCGCGTTCGTACTACTCGCTGGACGTTTCGTTTTTCAAGTCGTCCCTGGACGCGCGCACCCTGGACGTGCTTTGGAACAAGTACTGGGTCAACACCTTGTCCTCCTCGCCGTTGCGTACGAACGCTGGATTCGTTTCCGAACAACTCGCGGACTTGGCGGAAAAAATGAACCGCGCGGAATCGCAAGCCGCGCAAGCCGGGCGCATGGGCGGGTTGCTGATCAGCGGAGCGTCGAATTCGCCGCGCGCGAAGAAAACGGAGGCGAGCAACTTGCGGCGCGTCGCGCTGGACGCCGCGAAGTGCACCGTGGAACAAGCGAAAGGTACGGCGACGCATATTCTGAAGGATGCTATATTCAACCGAGGCGGAACCACGGAGGCGAGTGGGTGAATGCGCGTCGGGCCTGCGAAATACGCGCGGTACATACGACCGTTACGAGACGACGTTACGAGAGACGACTTTTGAATGAAATGAAAATGAAGTTTAGGGTTGAAAAGAATGCCTGACAAATTAATCCTCCGGCGGCGGCGCAACCGCCGACTCCGGCTCCAAGTGCGCCACTCGCGAGGTCCCGATGAGCCTCTCCGGCAGCTCCCTTTCCGTTTTCCCTTCTACTAAGAAACACATATCCACCACTAGTGTCCGGACGTACCCCAGCACGAACCGTACCACGTTGTTTGCCACCGCGCTGCTTCCGATGTCGATGTCGCACTCCAGAAACTCCCCTGACGCGGTGCGCCCGTTGTGGTACCGCACTTTCAGCGCCTTCCCCACGATCAGCGGTTTCGTGCCTACCGCGCGCTGCACGACCCACGGACCAACCGCGACGTGTGGTATGAGCTTCAGCCTCGCGTCTTTGTACGCCTGGTCGCCCGCAACGAACCTCCCAAACGTCGACTCGGGGTCCAGGGGTTCGTGCAGCGCAAAGTAGTACACGATTGAAAAGTGCCGCGTTCCCGGAACCTGGATGTTTAGGCAAAAAATGAACTTTTCGCGCGTGAGTTGCGGGTCGTTTAGGATCTTCCTGGAGCACGTCCCACCTGAACGCGCGCACAGGTTGTCTATTCGCTTCGTGTCCACGAACCAATCTACCGCCACGAGATCCGCCAAGGAAACGCCCGCCGAGCGCTTCTTCCGGTCGCGCAAATAATTCACGTCTCGCACGCGGAAGTTGTTCCCGTCAGGAGAACACCACACGTTTCGGTGTGGCACGTCGTGCGTGTTATGCGTTGGCTCGGGAGGCCAGTGGCCTCGGTCCAAGCTACCGAGGTTCGTGTCGCCGCACGCGGGTGGGATTTTCATTTGGTCGTTTTCGGTTTCGTTTTCGTGAAACGCGTAGTCTTCCTCGCTCGCTTCCGACCTCGTTTCGAAGAAACACTCGTCATCCTCGCCGCCACCCACGCTTATCCGTCCCTCGGTGGGTCCGCGCACCGCCAAACAACGCAATTCGTGTTCGCTGGTGTGCTCGCACAGCTCACGCAACCCCGCGACTTGCGCGAGCACGAGCTTGTTTACTGATTCGTCGTCCCCGGTTTTTGTAAACGGGCGCGCGATTTTTTTCGCGGTTCGCCAAATCCAACCCAGCCACCCCGGGTTGTTGTTTTCCGCGGTTTTCATCGCGTTCGTGACTAAACACGCGTTGGTCCACTCGTTTCCGGCTGAGTTTCCACCCGACACGCAGTGCACTGACGGCGGCGACGAGAACGGCGCCACGCTCCAGCCCCCGAACGCGGCGCGCGTCGTTTTCCTCGCGCCACGTGGCGCCGCGGTGGACGTGGTGGAAATCGTAAACGACCCATCCGGGTCAACCGCCCACGTTCGTTGCAAATACACATCGCGGGACCCCTCGTTTGCGAACGTGGGCCGTAATGTAACCCGCACGATGTCGGAGTCCCCACCCGTGCGCGTAAGGATTTCGCCCGACTCGAACGTCAAGTCCCACCGCGCGCGCGACGCGCTGAGGTCCATGAGCAGGTTGAAAATCGCGGCTGGACGCGCGAAGATCAAACCGACACCCTGTGGGCACGGGTTTTAGGGTGGTACGAAACGAAAACGGGGTTGGGGTTGGTTAGCGTCGAACCTAGGTTAGGGTCGCGGTGTCACCTGCTGGGAAACCGATCGTGTGAGGAGGGTGGGGCGGGGGTGGGTAAACACTTTCGCCACGAACCTTGCATCCTGGAGACTTGATGTCTGACGCGTTCGTGGTAACGGGAGTCCGAGCGTCATCGTCATCCACGCCATCCACGGAGAACCTTCCTTCCGGCGGAGAACCTTCCTCATCGTCTCCTCCATACACGTCCTGCTCGAAGATTCTAAGGCCGTTGTCCAGCCGGGACAAGCGCCAGCCCCGCGTGGCGAACGCCGTGAAAGCACGGGTCGCGGACGAAGGGTCAGCGCGACCAGCCATCGCTCGGTCGCTCAGTCCGCGAGTCACAGAGACCGGTCTAATCGAACGCAACACTCTTCCTCATGCACTCGTGCCGATGTCAATGTGATTAAAGGACTCGACCGACGTGGGGGGGGCACGCGGTGCCCTCGCGTTGTGGAGACGGCGCTCCATCCCCAAGGGACAAAAGAAGGCGGAATTTATCGACGCCACGCGGGGTACCGGTGAAAAAACCATGCGCTAAAACAGTCGAGACAACGTGTGAATGGAACTGACTAAACCCCTTTAGACCTAAATTTGTTGGTTTAAGTACTCTGAAAGGGGCATATGTGGCATCATTGGTCTGCGGATCATTTGACAATGTGGCCGAGCGGTCTAAGGTGCGTCCTGTGCTGTGTGCTCTCCGTTTGAAAGGTCTCAAATAGAAAGGTCAATCCGACGAACAACTCCGATCAACCTTACCTTCCAGACAATAAGCGACTGACTGACCAAGAAACCCCCTCCTCTCCCATACCAGGCGCTGGATTCAGGCTCCAGTTCGTAAGAGCGCAGGTTCAAATCCTGCCATTGTCAGCATCTTTTTGCTGGCTGTAGCAGCTAGCTAGCCTACGTACGACGTACGCCCAGGGTGCGGGGGTGCTGCTCCATCTTTGGAAAATTTTGGCTTTTTTGGGGATTTCTTTTTGGGTGGTGGGTGTTGTTGGCAGGTCGCGGCTCGATTCCATCTTTTTGCATGATGGCTGTGTGTACAGGGCGACGTCCTGTATCTCCTGAGCCTATTTTCAAGTCAATCGGTGATCATCAGGCGGCTCCGTGGGGACGTAGCGCTTGGGTGTGCTCATCTTGCAGCTTGGGAAAAAATTTGAGGAAAAATTAAAATTTGCAAAAGTTTGGTTACATTTTTGACGATCAGTTGAAAGTGTCGACAATAGCCTCGACCCCCGGCAGCCCGCCTGGGCTTACGTTCGTTTGACCGGATACGAGAGCGTCACGTTTTCGGAGAGGTCACGTCATAACGCTTTTCTGGGAAGTCTCGACTAGGGGCACCACCTCGCGCACAACGACGCGCACACGACACCCTTGCCATGTCCTCCGACGCAGCGCTTACCGCCGTGACTGCCGCGATCGATGGTCGCGATCGCCACTACTCCCGCGAGCCCTACCGACGCGGGCGAGGCCATCCCCGGCCTTCCCGACCACCTCGTCGTCACTCACGTTCTCAAAACTGAGAATTTCGACGACCCTGCCGATCTCGCACGGCTCCCAGCGGTGAGCCGCGCGATGCGCGCCGCGGTGGCAGAAACGGGGCTGCAGTTTGAGGAGCTTGACGAGGAGAAAGCCCTACGGCTGGGATGTTTAAGCGCGCTGCTGCGCCTGCAACGGCAAGGTCCCCTGTCGCGTCAAGAACACCTTTGTCAAGCAGCTGCGAGGAGCGGACAGCTCGAGGCGTTGAAGTCGTTGCACGCGGACGACACATTGTGGGACACAGGCACGTGCTTGGGGGCGGCGGAGGGCGGGCACCTCGAGGTGCTGCAGTGGGCGCGCGCAAACAGCGCACCGTGGGACGCACGCACGTGTCGTGGGGCAGCGGAAGGCGGGCATCTCGAGGTACTGCAGTGGGCGCGTGCGAACGGCTGCCTGTGGGACGAGGAGAGGTGCTCGTTCGCGGCGGATGGCGGACACCTCGAGGTGCTGCAGTGGGCACGCGCGAACGGCTTCTCGTGGGATATACGCACGTGCCATAAAGCTGCGAAGGGCGGGCATCTGAAGGTGCTACTGTGGGCGCGCACGAACGGTTGCCCATGTGACGAGACGCAGCTGCTCCTCGCCGCTGAACACGGCCACGAGGCGATGGTGCGGGCACTGATCGAGGCAGGCGCAGACGTCAACTTGGCGTGGGATAATGGCGTGACGCCGCTGTACGCCGCCGCGTTTAAAGGCCACGAGGCGGTAGTGCAGGCGCTGATGGAGGCGGGCGCGGACGTCAACGAGGCGACGGATGACGACTTGACGCCGCTGCTCATCGCCGCTCATCAGGGCCACGAGGCGATAGTCCGGGCGCTGATGGAGGCGGGCGCGGACGTCAAAAAGGCAAGGGATAACGGCACGACGCCGCTGTACATCGGCGCTCAAAACGGCCACGAGACGGTGGTGCGGGTACTGATCGAGTTGGGTGCGGATATCAACAAGGCGACGGGTGACGGCGTGACGCCGTTTTACATCGCCGCTGAAAACGGCCCCGAGGCGGTAGTGCGGCGCTGATGGAGGCGGGCGCGGATGTCAACAAGGCAAGGAATAACGGCGCGATGCCGCTGTTGATGGCTGCTCAATTTGGCAACGAGACGTTGGTGCGGGCGCTGATCAAGGCGGGCGCGGACGTCAACAGGGCAAGGTAATGAAGGCGTACGCCGCTTTTTGTCGCCGCTGGATTTGGTCACGAGACGGTGGTGCGGGTGCTGATCGAGTTGGGCGCGGACATCAACAAGGCGGCGGAGAACGGCGCGACGCCGCTGCGCATATCAATGACACCCGTGTTGAACACCGCTCGAGGGAATCACGCGGCGGTTGTTCAAATTCTCAAGGATAAGGGTGCGGTGTGACGACGGAAACGTCGGCGTGAATTGCTCCCAACCCGAGCTGAAGGGAACTGTGCAGATGCGTACGCGTATTGATGAACGAAAAGAAACGAGCGAGCGATGTAGTACTATGTACAGCCATGTTTTGATTCCCAAAACCAAACTTCCTTCTGAGCTTCTGACACTTTGCTTTTTGCCACCTGAATCGAAATTTGAAAACGATTTTGGCGTACGCTTTTCTAGGAAGCCTCGACGCACAACGACGCGCACACGACACCCTCCATTGTCCTCCGACGCCACGCATACCGCCATGACTGCCCCAAGCGGTGCTATCACGACCATCACTACTCCCGCGAGTCTTGCCGACCCGCAAGAAGTTATCTCCGGCCTCCCCGACCACCTCGTCGTCACTCACATTCTGAGATCTGGCTATTTCGACGATCCCGCCGACCTCGCACGGCTCCCAGCGGTGAGCCGCGCGATGCGCGACGCGGTGGCAGGAACGGGGCTTCGGTTTGAAGAGCTTAGTGAGCACGAAGCCGCGACGGACCTCGGATGTTTAAGCGCGCTGCAGCGGAGGCAACGGGGAGGTCGCCTGCAGTATCAAGAACGCCTTTGTCAGGCAGCGGCGAGGAGCGGACAGCTCGAAAAGTTGAAGTCGTTGCGCGCGGACGGCTGCCCGTGGAACGAGTGGGTTTAGGGTTTTTGGTTTACGCAAAGCCATCGGTGGAGATCACATCCCGGTGTTGATGACTGTGTTCAAACCGGAAACCCCGGGGACGAATGACGGCCCGCGGATTTGGAACTCGCAGTTGATTCGGTACGCGGGGCACCGCGGCGCGAACGAAACCACCGTGGGCGACCCGGCGGAACTAGGGTTCACGGACGCGGTGAAGAAGTATTTCGACTGGTCCCCGAAGGGAGGTAAGGATGGCCAATTCGACACTTTTCCAATCTTGCTTCAAATCAACGAAAAATCGCCTCCCACGGCGTATACCTTGCCCGACGAGTGCATCAGCGAAGTCCCGATTCACCACCCCACGATTCGCGGGATCTCACAGCTAGGTTTGCGGTGGTACGGCGTACCGCGGTTTCAAACATCACCCTCGATTTAGGAGGGTTGAAGTACTCCGCCGCGCCGTTCAACGGGTGGTACATGGTCACCGAGATTGCGACGAGGAACTTTTGTGACGAGGGGAGGTACAACCTAGCCGCGCGTATCGCGCACGCTATGGGCATCGACACCTCAACGAACGAAACGTTATGGAAAGACCACGCAATCGCGGCCATCAACCTAGCCGTTTTGCACTCGTTCAAACGCGCCCGCGTGTCAATCGCGGACCACCACACCTGCGCGGAGTCGTTCGCGCAGTGGTACGAGGACGAGAAGAAAACCAGAGGGTACGTTCCCGGTAATTGGAAGTGGATCCTTCCCCCGACGTCGGCGAGCACGAACACGATTTACCTAGGGCTGAACAAAATGACCGAGTACACGATGAAACCCGCGCTCGTGAACGGGATGAGCACGAACGCTTTGGTGAAACGCGCTCGCGATTCCGGGTACTTAACCAACGATGGGGATCAACAAGGCGTATCAACCATGAAAGTCTTGCACGCCGCGGCGAAGTTCCGGAAAAGCATGAAGCGAGTCACGGGTGTTGTTGTTCTGTACGCGAGCGACGGCGGGCGGACGCAAGCGCGGGCTTCGTGGTTCTGGAGCTTCGTGCGACAGCGGTTCCCCATGATTCTTCCCGTGAATGTGGCGAACCCCGAGCTAAAAAACGCCGATTTCGTCAAAACGCTTCAAGGCGTGGAGTTCATCACGATGTTCGCCAGCACCACGGGGTCGGGCCAGGTTCCGACCGGGAGCGAACAGTTCATGGAGTTTTGCGCGACGGAAACCGGAAAGTCCGCGCTGAAAGGGAAGCAATTCGCGGTGTGCGCGTTAGGGTCGCGGGCGTACCCCAAGTTTTGCGCCGGCGGTTCGCAGTTCCGCCAAGCGCTTCTCGGCGCCGGTTCCACCGAGATGTTCCCCATGACAACGTGCGACCAACTCGAGGGCGAGGACGTTAGTGTCCGGGAGTTCACCAAAACCTTGTTCGCGTGGTTCCACTCTGAAGACCGGATTTCCGAGTCCTTGTACAAACTCATGGTGGACAAACTGGAGAGCGGCGCAAAAACCAACGCCGAGTTCCAGCTGATGGTCAAGCCACGTGACGTGCACGGCCGAGGGAACGTCAACACGCGAACGTTTGGCACGTCCGCGACGTTGACCTCACGGACCGTGCTCGGCGACGGCGCGCACATGAACACCGTTTCCGTTACCCTGACGTTACCCGAATCCGACAAAGACTTGGAGTTTTACGAACCGGGCCCGACAAAGACTTGGAGTTTTACGAACCGGGCGACCACGTCGCGGTGTACCCGTCCACGAACGAAGCGAGCGCGCGTTATTTCGCCTCCCACTTCGGCATCAACTTCGACGACCAACTCGAGCTCGTGCCTGATGGCGCGGATGCGTTCGTATCGATCAACGACTCGGGGATTCCCAACCCCGTTTCGGCTGACTATCTCTTCATGAAAATCGTTGACATCAACAAAGAACCGACTTCGGAGCTTCTTCAGATTTTAGCGCACTACGTCGACGACGACGAAAGCAAGAAGCAAATGTTAGACTTGAGCTTAAACGAAGCCGTTCGAAGGGAGTGAATCGTGTCAACGGGCGCGCGAATTTCGAACATCTTCGACCACTTTCCCACGCTATCAACGATTCACCGAGCGGACAAATCCACGGGCATTGCGCTGTTGGAAAGCATTCTTCTCAAGTTACCAAAACTGCGCGCGCGGTATTACTCCGTGTCTTCGTCGCCTCAAAAGGTGGGGAACAACGTTTTTTCCCTCACCGTGGGCAGAGTCACGTGGAGAGGCGGGTACAACAAACGCATGTACCTCGGTTTCTATTCCGATTTCCTCGCCACGTTGCCGTTGGAATCGAACGTGGTGGTTAAGATGAGGCCGGCGCCGTCGTTTCGGTTACCGCCCGAGACGCCCATTCTCATGGTTGCCGGAGGCACGGGAATCGCGCCGTTCAAAGGGTTCGTCGATCACTTGGCGGTCGCGGAAGCCGGTGATAACAGGGGCGACGCGTGGCTCATCGTGGGGTGTCAAACCAAAGGCAACCAGTTATACCGGCAGGAGCTGGAACACGCGGCGGAACACAAAACGCTCACCAAGTACTTGGTCGGGTATTCGCACGAATCGACGGAACCCAAACGCTACGTGGACGGTACGTATTGGGCCTTTCCCAAATCCCAACGCTGTTTTCCCATACTGTACAAGACTGACACTTTTCTTTTGCAATCGCAGTCGTGATGCGCGAAAACGCGGACGGCATCAAAGATTTAATCAAAAGAGGCGGACACGTGTACGTGTGCGGCGACATCAGGATCGAAGAGTCCGCGCGTGCAGCGCTGGTGGATATTCTTGGAGGAAATGACGCCGTGTCTCAACTGGAAAAAGAACACAGAGTGCATTTGGATATCTTCGGCGCCTTTGACGTACACGGCACCAAGCAAAAACAGCTCGAATTGGCGCTCAAAGCGATCAAACTCAGTGAAGAGAATCTTTGAAAAATTAAGTAGCGTCGAGTCGCGCCGCGTGGACTCGCGGGCTCTGCGGTTCGGCGCTTGCAATTTTCGATAAAGCTCGACCGGTGAGATCGCGCGCGAGAGGTGGTGTTTGTCGGTGAATTTTTATTCCAAATTGCCCCGCGTTCCAGATTGCCCCTCACATCTGGACCAATACGGCATCATTGAGAATCTGAACAATCGCCGTGTGGCCCTCCTGAGCGGCTATGGACAGCGGCGTCCATCCGTTATCCGTCGCCTTGTTGACGTCCGCGCCCGCCTCGATCAGCGCCCGCACTATCGCCTCTTGGCCCAATTCGGCGGCGATGTACAGCGGCGTCACGCCGTCATCATCCGCCTTGTTGATATCCGCGCCCGCCTCGATCAGCAGGGTCTGGTTTTTACAAACCCGAGCTCCCAACCGACTGCAGGTAAGCAGGCTGCTACGGAGTCTAGTCCCTCACCACTTGTGCACTTAGGAATTTCAATCTGGCTACCGAATCGGTAGCCAAAATACGTTGATCGCAAAAATCGGAAAATAGTACCGGTCGAAAATGCGATCAAAATTGTGTTTTGCCATTTCAAACATAAAATACCGATCAAATTTCCTAAGTGCACAAGTGGTGAGGGACGACTCCGTAGTGGGGACTGCATTTTTTTTCTTTCAACTGTCACCAAAGTCGGGCGCGCACCACGTACCCCACGCGCTCGGCGCAGGGGTTCGGAGTCGCGCGCGAACCGATACGTGTGCGCGTGGTGGTCGTGGGAGACGCACATGCGACGTGAGCGTTGCGCATTTGCCATTGATTGCGCGCGTCGCCTCCCCCCCGATGCGCGATGCTCGCTCGCCTCTCCCCGGCGATTACGAGGATGTCGGGCCGAGTCCCCGCGTTCTCGGCACTGGGTCGTACGGCATCACCAAACTTATGCGACACAAAGGCACGTCGGAGTTATACGCTGTGAAGCTCATCGCTCGCGGCGAGCATATCACTGATCACGTGCGACGCGAAATCGTGAACCATCGCCATCTGTGTCACCCCTTCGTGGTGCAGTTCAAAGAAGCGTTCGTGACCAGCACGCACCTCGGCGTGGCGATGGAGTTTGTCAGCGGAGGCGAGCTTTTCAACTACGTGCGTCAACACCGGTCGTTCAACGAAGCGCAGGCGCGATATTTCTTTCAGCACCTCGTGTCCGGCGTGGAGTACCTCCACGCCATGCGCGTGGTGCACCGCGACTTGAAGCTGGAGAACTTGTTAGTGGACCTGAGCGGCACGTCGCCTCAGCTGAAGATCTGCGACTTCGGGTACAGCAAGAGCGATCACGACTCGCACCCGAAGACGCGAATAGGCACGCCCGCGTACATATCCCCCGAAGTGTACGGCGGCGCGCGGCCGTACGACGGGAAGGCGTCGGACGTTTGGGCATGCGGCGTGGTGCTTTACGTGATGCTCGCGGGGTCGTACCCGTTCCAGGACCCGGCGGACCCAAACTCGAACCACGCGACGATGTGGCGGGTTTTGGATGTGAAATACGTGCTGCCCGTGGGTTTACGCGACGACGGCGCGGATTTGCTTCTCCGAATTTTCGTGAAAGACCCGAAAGCGCGAATACCGATTGCGGGGATTACACAACACGCCTGGTTCGTCATGGATTTGTCCACAAACGTCCCGCTGGGACCGACGCAGCCCATGGAACACTTCGACCACGGGTTGTCACAAACACTGGAAGAAATAGACGCCATCGTCAACGCGGCGAAGCAAACGCTTGTGGCGACGCCGTCGGTGGAGTATTGAGCGAGATTCTAGCAGTACTGGTGACACTCCTTACGAAGTCGCACAGTCCTTACGATTAATATTACCTGTAAAACTTTAGCATCGCCCCAAACGTTTACACGCACCCGCGACGCCTGCGACCATCAGCGCCTCGCTCACCACGATGCCGCACGCCTCGAACGCGAACTTCGGGGCGAATATCGCCCACACCATCAAGTGCCTCCGCTCACGCGCCACGAACGCGGTGCTTACCAGCACGCCGATTGAAGTGAAAAGGCTGTACGCGAGCGCGACGCGCGCAAGCGCGCGCTGAAACGCGGCGCGCGTCGATCGCGGTGATTGATTCCCTTCCAAACGCGGAACCATTTGACTCACCGCGTCGGGAAGTAACGTGCATGCCACGATGTTTCCAGACCACGTGTTCATCGCGAGTAACGCGCCCATGATGAAAAAGTTAAACTCCGTGAACCCGGTGAACGCGCACGCGAAGTGTAAGCCGTCGAACGCGCAGCAGTGGCCGCCGGCGAAAAATAACTGCGAAGTCATCAAGTACCAACCCCACGCGAGCGTGAGGTCATCGACGGGGTTGGAATACACCGTCACGTCGTGCGCGCCACAGTTGTTTGCATCACTCTCCATAGTTTCATCGTCACCACCGTTTTCATTGTTTTCATCGATTCCGTCATCGCCAACTGCGGAGGCTAGGCACGAAGCTTGCGCCAGCGCGAGCGTTCCCCAAAGCGCGCCGCGTTTGCCGAAAAGCATCACCAACACGGGAAGCACACTCCACGCGGCGGCGCGCGCGCTTGCGACGATTTGTGACGTTTCCGTTTTTGACGCTGGCACGCGGTGCGAAACCCCCGGTGCGAATACAAATGACGCGAGGAAGCACGCGGAATACACCCCCACGGGAAGGTAAGCATGTACGTCCGCGGCGAACGTGGACACCGCGCGCGCGCCCGTGACCACGGCTAACGCTTTGACCGCGGCGCCCGACGAAAGCGCGCGCGCGCCGACGCCGGCGAGCGCCGCCGCGACCGCGGCTCGTAACCCCCGACTCCCGTCAACCAGCATCAGCGCCCTTGCGCATATCCAGGGCATCACCGCGAGCGCGCCGAGAAGCACGGGCGGTGGAAATCCTGCTTCCCTGGACGACGACACCCACGAGGACGACGATGAGTCGTCGTCCAGGGACTCTTCTTTCACCCACGTTGCGCCGAGATGTTGGAGCGCCGCGTTGCACGCTAGTAAACCAATCGCTGACTTCGCTTTTACCTTCCAGGCAAAGGCGTTTGTATGCGCACGCGCAAGCGCTTCCACCAGCCGCGTGATGGCGAACGTTGCGAACAAGAAGTGCATCACACTACCCTCGGCCTCGATGAAGCTGTTCGAGGTTCGGCCGGCGAACGCGACGAGCGCCGAGACGACGACGACGAGCGCTTTGATTTGGTTCGTTCGATTCCGCCGCGGTTCCGCGGCGACACCCGGGGAACCCCAGTGTTTGTACAACACGAAACCTTGCACACCGATTGTTAACGTAAGTAACACCAAACCCAGAATCATCTTACCCGTACCGAATTGTACCCACTGCGCGCGCGCTAGATTCGCGGCGGTGAATAAGAAACGTGAGAAAAGTTGGGCTTTTTCGAAATCGCTCAAATCAGAATTCGTCCCGTCAATGCTCGCGTCGCTCGCGGTTCCGTACAGGTCTTCAAGAAACGACCAGTCCAAAGCAGCGAACGGGTTACCAGCCTTCGCGGCGTATCGTGTCAAGTACCGCCACACTTGCGCTGCCGTGACTTGCGTCGCGGCGAGGTATCGTTCGTCCAGCCAGCCGTCGCCCGCGCCGCGGTTTAAAACTTCGCGGGCGTGCGCGATTTCCCAGAATCGACGACGCACCGTGCCTAAATTCCCGAACGGAATGGGCACGCCGAGAAGCAAGGACACAGTCGGCGCGAAATCGATCTGAGGCATGCGCTCAAACGCACCGGTCAGGGGTTTGGCGGTTCGAGAAGTGCTCGAGGTTTCATTCGCGCTCGCCCCTCCGCGTCGCAAAGCCGCGGCTCGCGGGTGATACGCGAAGAGGAACGAGTCCGTTTCTTCCGCGCTCCCGCCTCCGTGATCGCCGTGCAATGTCATGCCATGGTCTCCCATCACGATCAGCATGGTTTTGTCGAACCCGGCATCCGAAGACATCGCCGCCACCACCGCACGCACGTCCGCGTCGTTTTCCGAAACTTTCCGCCGCATCGCCGCGCTGTCCACCCCGAACGTGTGCCCCGCGTGGTCCACGCCGAGAAAGTGCCCGATGAGCAGGTCCCACTTTTCCGGAACCTCGAGCCTAGCCATCACGTGCTGCCGCACGCCGTTGTCCACGGTGTCCAGGTCCTTGACGTTGAACGACGGGAACGGTGTCGCGCCGGCAGCGAAGTGCGTCGCGCGGAACAGTTCCAACCACGTGTCGTCGCCTGCAAACGCGACGCGGCGGCCATTCGCCGCGCACTGCGCTATGACGTTATCCTCGCTCAACACCGCCCCCCCGAAGCTTTTACTGACGTCCACGAACGTGGGCAAACCTCCGGTTAAAATACCCTTCAGCCTTTGCTGCGTGGTGGTGGGCGGATCCGCTACGAATCGAAACAGTTCGCTAGTGACCGGCCCGTCCTTTTCTAAGATCTCGCCGATCGAACGCAGCTTCGCCAACTCCAGTGGTTCCTTCACGTCGGCTTCGAAATCGCGGGTAAGGTGTAACTCGGAAGCGGGAGCGGCGAAATCAAAGCGCGCGCCGTCGATAATCAACACCACCACTTTGTCCAAGGGTGTGCTCGTCCAGCAACCCGCGAGCATGTTGTCTCCTTCAGCCGCACCCCGCGCATCTTCGACGCGAAAATCACCACACGCGCTTTTGTCCGTGAGTTCGACTCGGGTTAAAAGGAAACCCGACGCGAAAACCAGGAGAGCAACGAGTTTAGCAGCCGCGAACATCGCGAGCATCGAAGGAAGACTGCATCGTGCAATCATCCCTCGTGCCACGTGAGACCCGAGCTCGTGCGTGCCCTGGTCTGCCCTGAAAGCTCTAGTTTTAATCAGCAATTCGACAAACGCTCACGAAAATAAAGACCTTCTTGACCTCCTGAGCTACTGCGCACTGACCAAGACCAACAGGACGCTGGGAATTCTCCCAGAAAATCCCGACCCCCAAGTGAAGATTGAACACAACTCCCTCGCTGCCCGCACCAAACACTACATGATTGCAAAAATCCAGACAGCGCGAGTGAAACAAATCGCGAGAAGAATCCTGCAAATCACCTGCCCTTACACCGCTCGCGCTGGAGTAGCAGCGTGCGCTAGCAGACCGGATTATGAATAAAACTCAAGACCTTTCTCTAAAATTAAAAAGCAAAACGGAGCCGCATTGAGAGGTTGCGATCAGGAACGAAGGAGATGTGAGTAACACAAGCGATTCCTTTCATACACTGCACTGCACTGAACATCACAACAGCGAGCTCTGCGCTTGATTTCTTACGTGATGACGGTGGGCGTTTCTCGGCCCGTGAACTCGGTGAGCTTGGACGTTTCGAGCGCAACCTTGATCAGGGGCGCGAGAGCGACCTGCGCATCAACGCCCTGCTTCGATTCGTCCGCTTCGTACTGTTCGATGTACATGCGCACGGTCGCGCCGGAGGATCCGGTGCCGGAAAGGCGGAAGATGAAGCGGCTTCCGTCGGTGAAGCAGAAGCGAACGCCTTGCTTGGACGCCACGGCGCCGTCGATGGGATCGGTGTACTCGAAATCGTCCGCGAAATCCAGTTCGTACGTTCCGTACATGTCCCCCTTCTTCGCCGCCGCCGCGAGGACACGCAGGTGCTCCACCATCGCCTCGCAGGGCGCGGACTCGCAGCCTTCGTAGTCGTAGCGGCTGAAGAAGTTGCGGCCGTACGTCGCCCAGTGCTCCTTCGTGATTTGCTCGACGCTTACCTTATCGCCACCCACCGGCACGTCTTTGTTGCGGTCGGCGAGGATGGAAAGCCACGCGAGCACGGCCCACGGACCGTCCTTCTCGCGAATGTGGTCCGAACCGGTGCCGAAACTCTCCTCGCCGCAGATGCTCAGGCGGCCGGCGTCCATCAGGTTGCCAAAGAACTTCCACCCGGTGGGGGTTTCGAAGCACTCCACGCCAGCCTTCGCGGCGACGCGGTCGAGCGCCGCAGCGGTGGGCATCGATCTTGCCAGCCCCTTGAGTCCGCTTTTGAAGTACGGGATGCACTGGGCGTTCGCGGCGATGATGGCGACGGAGTCCGAGGGGGTGACGAAAAAGTTGTTGCCTAAAATCATGTTGCGATCGCCGTCGCCGTCGGACGCGGCGCCAAAGTCGGGGGCGTCGGGGGCGAACATCGTTTTCACGAGCTCCTCCGCGTACGTCAGGTTGGGATCAGGGTGGCCGCCCGCGAAGTCTTCTTTGGGAACGTCGTTGACGCAGGACTCCGGATCGGCGCCGAGAACGTCGACGAAAATGGGCCTGGCGTACGCACCGGTGATGGCGTGCATGGCGTCGAATTTCATCGCGAAGTCGGCGCGCGTGACGAGCGACTTGATCAAGTCAAAGTCGAAAACCGTTTTCGCGAGTGTCAGGTAGTCCGCGACCGGGTCGATTACTTCGACTTCGAAGTCGCCGAACTTGGTGACGCCGATCTTTGTCAGGTCGACGTCGGGAATTTCCGCCATTTTCAACACGTTCACGGTTTGCGTGTACCCGTAGATCTCGTCGGTGATCTTTTCGGGCGCGGGTTCGCCCGCGCTGTAGTTGAACTTGATGCCCCAGTCCTCCGTTGGACCGCCGGGGTTGTGTGAGGCGGACATGATGAAGCCGCCCATGGCACCGCGCGCGCGAATCACCGCGCTCGCGGCGGGAGTGGCGAGGTACCCGTTTTGGCCGACGTACATCTTGCGCACGCCGTTACCGGCGGCGAGCTTGATGATGATCTGCGAGGCTTCTTTGTTAAACCACCGCCCGTCCCCGCCGAGCACCATGGTGGACCCGTTGACTTCCTCCTGAGGAAGCGCCAGGAAAAGCGACTGGACCCAGTTCCCGAGGTAGTTACCTTCGGAGAAAATGGCGGCTTTCTTGCGGAGACCGGAAGTACCCGTCTTCTGGCCCTCAATCGGGGTGGTGGGGACGTCCTTGACCTCAACGCCGGTCACCACAGCCGCGGAGAGGCGCATTTTCTTGGGAGCGGCAGCCGTGCGCCTGGTGCGAGCGGAAATGGAAGACTTCTCGGAGAACTGCCCACGGACCGTAACGCTGGGCTTTAACAAGGAGAGGGATGCGCTCATAGGGCCTCGCGTCGATAGGGTTTGTCAAGCACACTGTGGCGCCTCGGTCGATCGGGGGTTGGATTTTATCCTTCACCGAATTACTGTGCCAGCTGGCCGCTCGAACAGAATCTTGGGCGGACCGACGAATCTGCGAACTAACTTTTTCGTCTTTTTCGACGGTGGCAAATAGGGCCGGCACTGGACGCGAGGGCGTGCGCCATGAACGCGCGTACCTTGCTCACCTTGGCGACGAAAGTGAGGATAGCTTTGTTGGTATGGGGCGTCGTGCAAGACTCGTTCTTCGAGGTGCCTTACACCGACGTGGATTACTACGTCTTCACGGATGCGGCGAGGTGCGCGTGTGATGAGTGCCGACCCAGGCACCTGTGTGTTTACTCCACGCCCCGTGCCCCTGACACATCCTCGGCAGTACACCCTTTGACGCGTCACCTCCTCGCTCCACCTCCGCAGGTTCATGTCCGTCGGTGACTCGCCGTACGAACGTGACACGTACAGGTACTCTCCCATGATCGCCGCGTTCTTGGTTCCGAACGTGCTTTTGCATCCTTCGTGGGGCAAGGTTTTTTTCGCGGCCGGCGATCTGCTCGCGGGGTGGCTGATCGGAGATATCCTGGAACAGCAGGGCTACCACGGCCGCGTGCAAATAACCGCCATGGGCGCCTGGCTGTTCAACCCGTTCACCGTGACCGTGTCCACGCGCGGGAGCTGCGAGTCGCTCGTGTCCATCTTGATGCTCGCGGCGCTTCACGGTTTGCTTCGCGGGCGAGTCGCGTGGCCCGCCGCGGCGTACGGCTTCGCGACGCACTTGCGGATATACCCCATCATCTACGCCCTGCCCATGGTGCTATTTTTAGGGGAAACGGGGGGTGGTGGGAATCGGACGAACGTGGAAAAAAAGAACACGGAAAAGGAAAAGAACACGAGGCGACGCGCGCGAGACGCGCGTACAACCGCGCTCGCGAAACTCGTGACAAACGAAACCGTAACCTTCGCGACCGTCGCCGCAGGCGTGTTTTTCGTGTCATGCATCGCGTGCTGCGAAATTTACGGGAACGAGTTCACTCACAACGCGTGGACGTATCACGTAGGAAGGAGTGATATACGACACAACTTCTCGCCGTCTTGGTACGGCGCGTACCTGAGTCAACACGCCGGCGAGTCCGTTGCGTCCGGGGCGACGAAAGGTGTTTTCCAAAAAATAGCCGGCGTCGCGCCTCAACTCGCGGTGGTCACCGCGATCGGGGTTAAATACGCTCCCGATCTACCCACGTGTCTGTTCCTGCAAACCCTGGGGTTCGTCACCTTCAACACCGTGTGCACGGCGCAATATTTCGTGTGGTACTTTTGCTTGCTGCCGCTGGCGTTTCCGGAGTGGGCGCGATTCGCGCTGGCGGATTCGGAAGAAACAAGAAACAAGAAACAAAATGAAAACCTCGGGGCGCGCTTCACTTCTTGGTTCCCTCATCTCCGCGCACTCATCACGTGGCTGCTCGCGCAAGTGCTGTGGTTGGCGTTCGCGTACCTGCTCGAGTTTTGCGGCAAAGCGATTTTCTTCGAACTGTGGATCGCGAGCGTGCTGTTCCTCTGCGCGAACGCGTGCTTGTTAGTGGACGTCATTAAACGGCGGTAGCGGTTCTTTAGGGACTCGTATTAGATTTCAAGGCGCTTGCTAGCTTGCCTACCATACATAGCTTGTAATAGTACAACGTTTGCTCACTCACGTGGTTTCGTAACCCGACGTATTCTTGTCTCGCGGCGCGTGACAATGGCGTCTGTCACGGCCACGTTCGCGATGGACAAGGAAGCGGTGGAGTTCGCGCGCGCGCAGGAGGAAGCGGAGGCGAAGATCCGGGCAGCAGACGCGGCGAGGGCGGCGAAGAAAAACTGTCTGCTGTCTGGGCCGCTTGTCCGCGCGGAAGTACACCGTAACCGCTCCCGAGGTAGTACCACCACGGAGTGAAAGGTATCGTAAATAATGATGCACATGTACAAGGTATAATGCCAGGACCCTAAACCCTAAGCGTCTCGTGTGCGTATCCACAAGCGCGCTGTTACTAGACTAGTCTATTTAATATTGTTTCCGCACCACGCGTCTTGCCGAGCGCGATGACAAAAGTTTCTCGGCGACTCACGCGGGGGGAGGCGGCGCTCCAAACGCCGCGAGCCGCGCCGCCGCCTCTGCGGCGTAGGTAGCAGCGTCGGTGGCCGTAGCGTTCGCGGCTTCGATGGCTGACCCGGCGTTAACGCAGAGGTTCGCTTGGCCTCGCTGGATAACTTTGGCCGCCGCGTAGGCGCCCCACTGGACTGCTTCGATTGTGATTGTGGGGCCGACGAGCGCCAAGGCTGCGGCCGCGAGTGCGGCCTTTTCTGCAACTTTGATGACGTTTTCGGCAGCCCATGCGGCGACCATGGCGGTGGAGATGCCGGTGGTGGCGATGTTGTACACGTCGATCGCACCTTGCCGCGCGGCGTTGCCCTGATCCACAACTTCCTGCCTCCAGGCGCCGGCGGCCGCCAAGGACGCGGCGTACGCGGCATCGACGACGCCGGTGGCGTTGTGCGCGGCCTCCAAGAGTACGGCGATGTTGGCGGCGGATTTTGCGCCCTCGACTAAGGCTATAGCGATGGCCTCATCGGTGGACGGCGTGAGGGTTAAGCCAGCGCACGTGTTGGAGGCGGTAGCATCAGCCGCGGCCGAGGTGGCCGCGGCGAGAGCTTTGGCGACCAGGCGCGCGTCTGATATGATCTGGGAAGTCGCGTACGCACCCGCGTCAGCGGCGAGCGCGGCGTTTAGAGCGATGTTCGTGGCGAGCGAGGCGGCAACCATCGCAGTGGTGATGCCGGTGGTGGCGATGTTTGCTACGTCAATAGCACCTTGCGCGGCGACATCGATAGCGATGGCGGCGTTGGTCGCGATCAACACGACCGCGGTGGCGGTGCGGTTCGCTTGCGCTGCGACGGTGGTCGTGGTGAGGTCCGCGAGCTCCGCGGCGGCAACCACAACCTCTTCCTGCGCGGCGGCAACCTTACTTTGTGAGTCGACGCTGACGACTGCGGCCAACTCCTCAACGGCTTGCGCAACGACGAGTACTGCTTCAGCCGCGTCCTCCACTGTCGCCTCGAAAGTGGGCGGTGGCGGACTCGGCGGCGGCGATGGCGGCGAGTGTTGAGTGGTCACGATGACGGTCCGGCTTTGCTCTCCGTATGAGAGGGTGAACGTATCGCTAAACCCATCGATGCGCGGAGTGCACACGCGCACTCGCAGCTCATCGTCGTTCTGCACCAACGCCGGAGAGGTCACGTTCCCGCCGTCCCGCATGAGTTGCGCGAAGTCCGACGTTTGTGTGCTCAGAGTCGCGCCGACCGTGATGCCCGCGCCCAGCCCGGATACGAAAACCGGCTGCTCCGAGGGGACCAACGCGCACGCGCCCGGCGCCACAACAATCGACGCGTCGAGCTCGAACGCGAGCGCGGTGACGTCCGGCGGAGGGCTGGGCGGCGGAGGGCTGGGCGGGGG
>Ga0209502_10000273_pt1 | contig 58642 bp, 70 predicted proteins | sample ArcticOcean_MG_C_10_FD_187442 | JGI IMG/M metagenome (GOLD analysis project Ga0209502, IMG submission 187442) | Marine microbial communities from western Arctic Ocean - ArcticOcean_MG_CB11_90 (SPAdes) (version 2) | ecosystem: Environmental > Aquatic > Marine > Oceanic | place: Arctic Ocean... | reverse complement strand
CTTCAAGTGGTCGACCAACATGTGCTAGCAATTTAGTTATGTGATTAGGTACCATTTATCGTGGTATCTTTACGGCATTCGCCCACCTAAATCCTAATTAACCTACTCGTCTAGCTAACTCCATTCTCGGAGCATTATAATTGCCATATCTCTAATGGACTTAAATTCTTCTTCTGTGAAATCATTATAGTTATGTATACGATCTAACGTTCTTTCTATCTCGTCTATTAAATAACAAGCTTCTTTTTCTACTCCGCTATCCATGTTAGTCCTTTATAGTTAAACCATTCAGTGATTCCGTGAGATTCTTTGTTCTCATTGTATATAAATGCGAACGATGGTGGTAATTCGCCGACTGCATAACCTTTATACTTTAGTCCTTCGCTAGTTTTAGCGGTAGTTTTTGATGTGAATTTAATTCTTTGCATATTTTATTATTTACGTCTCCATGCTTTGTGTACAGCAGCGGATAATGACTGAGATACGATTTGAATAGTATTACCTGTTTTGTGCTCGATGATAGGAATATAGCTATAAAGCTCTGTTGTGCTACACTCGACACAGTTACGGTAACCTAAGACTAATCTGCCTTCAGGAATTACATTTGTACATTTACATTTCATATTGTTTGTTTATTATATTATCGATTTATTGTATCGTTTGTTTGTAAATTCTTATTCATTAGAACATACATCTCATCCCAGTTATGTTCTTTATAACAAGATACACAAAAACCTTTGTCATATACTTTGACTTCAATAATCTTCTCAGTTATAACTGGATCACCTTGGCCTAACTTATAACTTAGTAGACATAAAAATATCATTATGCCTACTATTGCTAGTGTTTCTAGTTTAGTAACAGACATAGCATTCGCCTATTTTACCATATTTCTTCCATTCCTCATGGTTAGTACCATCACAAACTCTATCTCCTGTATTATGGTTAGTAAATCCTTGGGCTTCACCATTACATAATAGTATAGAACCGCTTTCAATACCGTCTCTATATCTAGAGTCTTCTGTAATATCTAAAGATTTCTCTCTTATTACTTCTTTAGTATGACCTGTACATTTTAAATTACATAGTTTAGTTTCAACCTGTCCTGTTAAGGATATCGCTAAGGCGATAGTTAAACTAGTAACCATTTATAGTTTTTGAGTTAACGATGTTTTCTACATCTTGCCAATTATACCATTCCATATTAACTTCTGTTAACTTGTTTTGGATTTCATCTACTTTTTGTTGTTTACCTGTGTCATTACCGATTAGATAAGATGAGGTCGCTACTAGTAATACTAGTACAGTTGTTTTTACTTTTTTCATATATTTAATTTAATTGTTAATCTCCTGTGTAATTAGTTGGGTTAGTGTCATACATTTGTTGCATTGCTTTATCATGTAGTACTTTAACTTCTTTGTAATACTCTGCATTTTCTACATTATCATCACGCCATTTCATTACACTACTGTAATCTGGGCTAGTATATGATCTGTTATCAACACGACAAGTATATAATTCTTGTGATTTATGTTTAGTTATTTTCATCTTAATAGTTTATTTAATAGTTGAGTCATGATATAATCGTGAGCTTCTTGATAATCTCTTACACACTCTGAACCATCTGGTTCGAAATCAATATCACTATACTCCATCTCATGATCGACTATTTTATATATTTTGTGTAAGATTTGAGGAACTAGTTTATCTGTTAGTTCATCGATTTGTTTCATTTTTGACATAATTATTATTTATTGTTTACATTTATACTATCGATATAACATTTGGTTTTGTTTGTAATTATTATACCTCTTCCAGTACTGATCTTCTACCATCTCTAGTTGTTGTTTAGTTAGTTTAAGTATTACCTTACGAGTTCTTTTCTTATCTACCATATGTAGTATTATATTGATAAGGTTTTGGTTGACAGTTATTGTTATCGAAGTTAAGTAAGTGTTGTACTCTGTCGACACAGTTAGTTATTATATCTCTTTTGTAGAAGTATGATGACTTAGTTATTACTTTAGTTAGTTTGTTAATTTGATACATAGTAAATTTACCATGATACATATTTCTTCCTTTTGTTTGAACTCTGACATATCCACTCTCGTAACACACACCTAATCTACCATCAGTTAATCTGAAGTGAAGAGATCCTTTGTTAGTTATCTTAATTAATTTCATATTATATACATTGTTTATTAGTTTCTATAATACCTAAGACATCTTGTCTTGTTAGTATTCCTTCACTTTGAAGATTTATTACATGAGTCATATCGACTACTGTATTATTTATTGTTTGAGTTATTATCATAGTTTATTATTTATTGTAGTTATTATTTTATCGTGAGTGTCAGATAGTTCTTGTTCACTCATGTTGGAAGTATCGTAATCTTGAATTAGATCACTGTACATCTCGTCTCTTAGTATTTGAGTTTTTATATAGTTCATAGTTATTATTTAGTTACGTATATATTATCCATTAGTATACAAGTTTTGTTTGTAATTCTTATTGAACACTATCTATTAATATATTAAGTTCATTAAATAGATTACCATAAGGTGAATCATATACATTATCTAGTGTGTATGTTGTGTTGTTGACAGTGATTTCATATAAGTCATTGTCTTCATCTATTTTAAATGTTATTTCTTTTATCATAATTATTATATTAGTTGAAGTAGTGAGAATCGAACTCACATAAACCATTACTTCATTTGTCCTCATCAGTTTGTGTACTATTCAGGTTCGATGAGTCACCTTGTCATGACATTATGTCACTATACTAATTCCATATTTCTTAACATTACTGGAATATTATTAGATGAAGTATAAGATTTGTATTTAGTAAAACAATTCATATTGTTTAATTTATCTTTCATTACTTCATATACAATATCATGATTGTAAGTAATTTGAATACCTTTTTTATTAGTGAATGAAATGATTTGGTTTTTACCGATTAGAGACTTTCTTATTACGAATCTCTTTGAATTTAAAGTTGACATAGTTATTATTATTTATTTAGTTATTATATAGTTATTATCCAGTTAGTTAGATAGTTTGTTTGTAAGTTTATACAAGTGTAGTATTATTTATGTGTAGTAAATGTATTGAAAGTGTTGACACAATTGTCTATGTGTCATGACATTATGACATTATAATGTGGTATATTACATTTGGTATTGATACTATTAATAGTACTTGTAAGAATTTCGAGTGAAGTTTAAAGATTTTGTTTAACATTGTTTAGTTTTAATTGGTTACATATATATTATCGAAATCAAAATGTGAAACGTATGTGAAAAGTTGTAACTTGTTAGCGGAATGTCAGGCAAAAAGGCCTAGGACGGTTAAAAAAAAGGCGTTTTACTGGAGAAAAAGAAAAAAAAATAGTGAGGGGGAACGCTATACCCCAAAATGTGTAATACTTTTAATTTTAGTGACAGTAGGTACTTATCTATATAAGAGTAGTACGCTAGTGTCAGTATCTATGTAAATATTAAGTGTAATCTGTGAGTATATCTAGTATAAGATTAAGACTAAAAACTACAAAATGGCAGAAGTAATTACATATCCATTAGCTACACCAGCTGGAGACACAAGATTAGTTGGTACGCAGATGAATGTACCTCAAGCTAACGGTGAAGCAAATCAAAACTTAACTAGAAACTTTACGGTATCAAGTGTAGCAGCATTTGCTAACTCATATAGCTTAGGATACACAGTATACACAGCTGCCTTGATTCAAGCAGGCGCATCGGCTCCAGTGGCTACAATACTTCAAAATACTACAGGTGGAACATTCACGTGGTCATACACTAGCACAGGTCAATCTCGAATAACAGTTTCAGGTATAACATTACCTGCCAACAAAGTAGCTATATTTCTGTCTTCCGGCAGTGGAGACCAAGGTATAGGTGGAATAATAACTACCACTACTCAAATAAACGTTGATCAATTTAGCTCAGGTGGCGGTGGTCCTATAGATGGTATGTCAGCTGGTACTTCAATAGAAATTAGAATATACTCATAAAAATATAACATGGCTAGAATAAGTTCATATCCCTTTGATACTAATATAACAGGAGACGATGCGTGGATAGGTACAGACTCATCTAATAAACTGACTAAACAATTTACTGCTAGCGCAGTGGCTAGATTTATAAACCTTACAGGTAAAATATCTATTGGCGGCCAAATGAATTTCAAATGGTCTGATACACAAAATGGTGGACCAGGTACTATATCTAGAACTGGCGGCGGTGGTTCAGGTCTTGCGTTTAATACAATAACTCAAATGCGTATTTCTGTTACAGAAACAAGCAAAGAAAATGTTGTAGCGTTTTTAACATACATAATAGGTAAACCTATATTGTTAGGCCAAGGAGATCAAATCAGCCAATTCGGTCATTATACTATAGCTTCATACGTAGTTGATCCACTCGACGCTACTTATTACATAGCTAATCTAACTTACATCGGAGGAAATGGTGTCATTGCTGCTCAAGGTACAATATATACTATAGTACACTTCAATATAACTAGCGGTGGTACTGACGTAGGTTTAACACAAATCTTTAACCCAGCATCTACTCAATGGGTAATTAACAATACAACAGGTAAAGCTGATGCTTCTGTTACTCTTGTTAATAATCAAGGCGCTGGCGCAACAAACGAAATTATATACGGATGCGTAACGTATACTAACGCAACAACAATAACTGTAGACTTCGACCAAGCAGTAGCTGGGTCTTCGTTCTTAAACTAAAAAAAAACAACTCTAACTCATACTTAAAAAATTAAACTATGCCTATTCAATATTTCTGTGGTATTACCATGAACCAAAACTCGATCGTAACACCGGTTATAGATCCAGTAAATACCGCGCCTAGCGTAGGTACTGAAGTCGAAGGACAACAATATTACGATACATCAACAAATTTAATGTATTTCTGGAACGGAACTTCATGGGTGACTATGGATGGTTCTGGATCTGGTGTATCAACACTTGCTATTGGAAACTCTGCTGTTAACGCGGCTGGTGTAAATGCCGGTTTAACTTTAAGTGGTGCTACAGGTGCTGTAACTCTTACTCCTAAAATATACGGTGGTGGTGCTAATGTTGGTTTTGTTCCAACTGGCGGTGCTGCTGGAACCTTTTTAAGAGGTGATGGTGTCTTTGCTACTCCTGCAGGTGGAGGAACAATGTCTTCATGGAAATTAGCAGCAAATACTGGAACTACTTTTGATATAGTAGACGGAGCAATTGCGTCGTTTGCGGCTACCGCAGGTAGCGGTATTAACACAGCTGTATCAAACCCTACTGGAACCACTGGTTTAGTAGGTATTGAAATGGATATTAATAATTTAACAACAGCTGTTGCAGTAAAAACTGATTTCTTAGCTTTCTCTGATGAAAGCGAAACTGGTGATCCAACTAGAAAAGTGACTATCGAAGATGTATTAGCTCTTGGTGGTTTTTTAGCCGGTGTTGTAGCTGGTGATGGTCTTATTGAAACTAACGGTGCCACTACTAATCCTACTATATCTGTAGATTACGCAGGCGCTGATAATATTATTTTATCTGCTGCTGCTGCAGTAACTCCTGTTGGAGCTGATACTATAATGATAAATGATGATACTGACGGTGATGTTAAACAAGCATTGATATCAAACTTACCTTTTGATTCTTATGACTCATGGAACCTAGCTGGCTCAGCAGGTACTCCTCAAGTAATATCTAGTGGAAATACAGCTACATTTTTAGGTTATGCACAAGACGATGCTCTTGCTGGTATCGCAACAGTTGCATCAGCTACAGATAGTTTAAAAATAGGATTAGATCAAAGTAAAATCCTAGCAGTAACTACAGCTGGTGATACAGATTATATTCTTATATCTGATGTAACCACTGATGCAAACGAAAGAGTACCTGTTAGAAATTTAACATTAGATCAATGGGGTAATGCCGCAGGTAATGTTAGCATGGGTACTAGCCATAAAATAGTTGCAATGGCAGATCCAACTGCTGCTCAAGACGCTGCTACAAAAGCTTACGTTGATAGTTTAGTTGTTGGAGGTTTAACTTTTAGAGGAACATTCAATGCTTCGACTGGTCAAATACTTTCTGGAACATATTTCGTGGCAGGAGCTGGTAATGAAGTTTATTTATATCAAGTTAATACAGGTGTTTTTCAACCTTCAGCTGCAAGGATAGCTATAGACACAGGTGATTACTATATAGCGCAAGTTGCTGGTAATTTCTACGGAAGCTCTGGTACTGGTACATGTTCTACAGTTCAAGGATTAGATATTGGGGATTCAATTATAGCAGTAGACGACGCTGCGGCAAACTCTTCTGTTTGTTCTGATTGGTCAATTGTTCAATCTGATGAAGGTGTTGCTAGTTTTACAAATGCTTTTGGCACATTTATAACAGGTACTAACAATCTAGGCGCATCAGGCGCTGTTACTTTAGGAACTATAGACTTAGTTAATAACACACCATTAAACGCTCCTACTTCTGCTAACTTTTATAGAGGTGATGGAAACTGGGTTACTCCTAGTACTAATGATCAAACAATTTCAGGTAGCGGATCAGATAACACTGACTCTGGCGTTACATTAAGTGATAGTGGCGGAACTGTTTTAATATTAGGTGCTGGTAACATAACAGCTGCCCAAACAGGTAATACAATTACTTTAACTGGTACAGACACGGTTTCTTCTGTAGGTGTTAGCGCTAGTCAAAACGGACTAGCAATATCTCCAACAACAGGAAACGTTAAAGTTAACATTGATATCAATAGCATGGTTGATGGTAACGCTGCTGTTGGTTCATCGGATTTTTTAATGTTTAACGATGTTTCAGAATCTAAAAACCTTAGATGTAGAGTTTCAGATATTCTTGCTTTAGCTCCTCAAGGAGATATTACAAGTGTTGTAGCTTCTGCACTACCAGCAGCGCTAGGTATTAGCGTAACTAGTTCAACAGGTCCAATACCTGTAGTTGGTCTTGATATTACAGGCTTATCAACAGGAGCACCAGCATCAGGAGATTTTATAGCAATGTATGATATCTCAGGTACACCAGAAAACAAAAAAGTTACGGTTGCCAGTCTAGCTCCTATAATAAGAAAAGCAAGTACTTATGTTGAAACAATAACTAGTTTTCAAGAAGTTGATCACAATTTAGGTAGCTATGATGTTATGGTTCAATTATACAATGCAACTACTTATGAAACTGTAGAAGCATGCGTTGAGAGAACTACTACAGATAGTGTTACAATAGCAGGTTCAGCGTTTCCATCAGGTGACATTAGAGTGCTAGTTTCTCTTTGTGATCAAGGAGCATAATAATTAAATCAAATATATAAATGGCGACAATAAATTATTGTAATTATGAAATAAAAGGAACGTTAACTACCACCAGTACAATAACAGCTGGTGGTATAATAACGGCTCCAGGTGGTAATTCTACTCAATGGAACACAAGTTACGATAATTCTATAACAGGCTTTAGTGACTCTGGTAGTTCTACTATAACTCTTACGCTTACGCAACTAGATGGTGGAACATTAACTACATCATTTAGTAATCCGCAAGGTACAGTAACATCTGTAACAGTGTCAGGGTCAAGTGGTATATCAGGAAGTGGTACAGTTACAACCTCAGGTTCTATTGGACTTACAAATTCAGATAAAGGCTCTTCTCAAAACATATTTAAAAATATAGCATCTGATTCAGGTACTGCAGTTGCTGATAACAACAGTGATACTTTATCTATTGTTGGTGGTACTAATGTTACTACTGCTATTGTTGCCGATGTTTTAACAATAACAGCTACAGATACTACTACAAATAATTATTTAACAGGATTATCTTGGAGCACAAGTACAGGAGTTCTTAGTGCTACGCGAAGTGGTTTAAGTACTTTAACCGTAGATTTAGACGGTAGATACGCATTAAACACTGTAGTTACAGGTGTAACAAGTGTAGGACTTACTTCCTCAGGTGATGCACTACAAATTACAAACACACCTATTACATCAACTGGTAACTTAGGTATAAGTTTTCAAGGTGACACAGACGAATACATAAATGGTGAAGGTGATTTAGTATCTTTTCCAGCTATCCCACAAGGAGACATTACAGCAGTTACTGCAGGATCAGGATTAACAGGTGGCGGAACATCTGGCGCTGTAACATTAAATGTTGGTGCAGGTAATTTAATTGATGTAACTTCTACTGCGGTAAACGTTGATTTATCAGAGTTGGCTAGTGCTACAGGAGATATGGTAGCAACTGATGGGTTTGCAATAACCAATGCCTCTGGTGGTCAGTTTAAAATGGTACCAAGTTTAGTTCCTAATAATTTATTTCCAAATGACGCTGGTTATATAACCTCATCTTCATTGCCAACTGTAAGCAATGCTACAATAACTGTAACTACAGGAACAGGTTTAGACGGAGCAACATCATTTACTCTTAATCAATCTAGTTCAGCATCCATAGGATTAACTTTAGATTTATCAGAATTTACTGATATGACTGCGGCAATGACTAAAACTGATGAATTTATAGTGTTAGACTCTGGTGCAGAGCGTAGAAAAGCTTCAGGTGAAATAGATATAAGCTTATTTAATAATGATTCAGGATTTACATCATTTGCGGAACCAGGTATATTTTCAGGTGGTGGTACGCCAACTTTAGCATCAGGCGTTACAGGTCTGGAAATTCGTACATTAATAGGTGCAGGTACAAGTTCTAGCGCAGGAGTAACATCAGTTGCAACTGGCACTGGATTAACTGGTGGAACAATTACTTCTACAGGAACTTTAAGTTTAGCAACTGCTGGCGCAGGCGCTGGAGCATACGGATCAACTTCTAATAGTACTAAAATAGATACTATAACTCTTGATGCTTATGGTAGAGTAACTGCTGTAGCTACAGGAGCAACTGGTCAAGTAAATACTGTTGCAACTGGAAATAGTTCTACTTTAGTTACTAACGGAACAACAACTGTAACATTAACACCAAATACAGGTACAGTAAGTTCTTCTTCAGCAAACTTAGCAACAGGAGCACAAATACAAACAGCAATTGATTCAGCTACGACTGGAGCCTTAAAATTTGTAAGCGAATGGGATGCATCAGGTTTAAACGGTGGTTCACCAGATTTAAGGGTAGCATCAACTCATGTACCAGGTAGTTATTATATAGTAAGTGTAGCTGGTGGTTCAACACCAAATGGATCAGGTACAACACCAAACAGTTGGGCTATAGGAGATTGGTGTGTTAGAGCTGATTTAGCTACAGATACATGGCAAAAAATTGATAACACACAAGTTGGTAATGTAACAGGTACTAGTTCAGCAACTAGAGTTGCGGTATGGGCAGATCAAACAAGTATTGGTGGAGATGGAGATTTAACTTTTGATGGTAGTAATTTAACCGTTGGTGGAATTGTAAATTCAACAGGTGGTAATTCTACAGAATGGAATACAGCTTACGATAATCAAATTACAGCGTTTACAGATTCAGGTAGTTCTACAGTAACATTAACTCTTACACAACAAGACGGTGGTACTTTAACTACTTCATTTGCTATACCTCAAGGTGATATTACAAATGTAAGCACTACATCACCTATAACAGGTGGAGGATCAAGTGGATCAGTGACTATCGCGCATGCAGCTTCAGGGGTTACCGCAGCAAGTTATACAGCGGCAACAATTGCAGTAAATGCAACTGGGCACATAACTTCTGCTTCAAGTAATACTATACCTACAAATACTAACCAACTTACTAATGGTTCAGGATATATAACATCTTCATCAACTAGTACCCTTTCAAACAAAAGCGGTAATATATCACAATGGACTAATGATTCAGGATATATAACTTCGTCTTCATTACCATCTGTTGGTAACGGTCAAATAGACGGAAGAACTTCAGGTAATGGATTAAGTGGTTCTATGGATGCAACTGCAAATCAAAGTGGTAACACTACATTTACAGTAACTTCAAATGCAACAACTGCTGCCACAGCAAGTACTATAGCTTATAGAGATTCTAGTGCAGATATTAATGCAAGATTGTTTAGATCAAATTATACTAATCAAAGTACAATATCTGGAGCAATAGCTTATAGAGTTAGTGCAACAGACAACTACATACGTTTTTGCAATAGTCCTTCTGCTATTAGAACTTTTATAGGTGCAGGTACTTCATCCTCGACAGGTACAGTTACTTCTGTAGGATATACTCATGGTGGAAACGCATTTACTGTAGGCGGTCAACCAGTAACAAGCAGTGGCACAATTGCTGTTACAATGGCAGGATCTGCTTCTCAGTATGTAAATGGCGCAGGTAATTTAACTACTTTTCCAAGTATACCTCAAGGAGACATTACAGGCGTAACAGCTGGTACAGGAATGAGTGGTGGAGGAACAAGTGGTACAGTTACATTAAATTGTACTGTAACCGGTGATACTGGTGTTCCAGCTATATTAAGCAATGGAACATCACCAAGTTTAAATAGTGGTATTACTGCAGGAGAAATTAGAAATTTAATTGGTGCAGGAACATCAAGTAGTTCAGGCGTAGTAGCTGTGCAAACTGCTGGTACTGTAAGTGGTCTAACTTTAACTGGAGGAATAATAACTGGTTCAGGTACTGTTACTTTAGGTGGAACGTTATCTTTAACGTCAGCTAATGTAACCTCTGGATTAGGATTTACTCCTTATAATGCAACAAATCCTGCTGGGTATACAACCAACACAGGTACAACAACCGCAGGTAACACACAAACGTTTACTGGCAAAAGTGGTAATATTAGTCAATGGACTAATGACTCAGGATATTCTACCACGACTGGAACTGTAACGCCTAGTAGTACAGATACTTTTACTAATAAGAGTGGAAACATTTCTCAATGGACTAATAACTCAGGTTATGTAACTAGTTCAGGTAATACCACTATAGGAACATCAACTAACATTGGTATTAGTGCAGGCGGTGCAGTTCTATCTACTGTAAGTTTAACACAAGGTGTTATAACTGCGTTTACTACTAGAACAATGACATTAGCTAACTTGGGCTATACAGGCGCAACTAATGCTAATTACATTACTAATAATAATCAATTAACAAACGGATCTGGTTATGCACCTATAGGTTCAGTAGGTATTATAAACAATCTAGGTTCACCAAGCTTAGGCTCAGGTATTACAGCTACTGAGATGCGTTCATTGATTGGGGCAGGTACTTCATCCTCAACAGGTACAGTTACATCCGTTACAGCTGGTACGGGTATGACTCAAACCGGAACCTCTACTATAAACCCAACATTAAATGTAATAGGTGGTGATGGTATTACTGCTGATGCAGATAAAATTACCGTAGATAGTACGGTTGTAAGAACATCAGGTAATCAAAGTATATCTGGTACTAAATCTTTTAATAGTACAACCAATATAAATGCTACCCTTGACATGGAAGGCGGTGGTGATATTTTACTAGCTGCAGATAGTCTAATCGCTATTGATGGTGATACTGGAAGTGCTGGTCAAGTTTTAACTTCTACTGGTAGCGTACAAGAATGGTCAACTCCTGCATCAGGAGGTATAACAGGAAGTGGAGTATCAGGAAGAATTCCAGTATTTAATGGAACTAGTTCTGTAACAAGTGACAGTGTGTTTACATTCAATACGAGTACTAATGTTTTTTCTGCTGCTAAAATAGCTTATACACCGGTACAAATTTCTGTCGGTTACCAAGACAATCCTTTTGGAAATTCACCAGGATCTTCTATAAAATTATTAAATTTATCTGGTGGACAAACAGCAACTGCAAATGTTTCAACTCCTTCAACAGGTGCTTATTATGTAGCACCGCAAGCTGGAAGAATTAAACAAATTGTTTTAAGAAATGTAAATACTCAACCAACTAGCTATAGTACAAGAATAAAAATATATAAAAACGGCTCTAACACTTACACGAGTAGTTACGCAGCAGGAACAGGAACAAATGCAATAGGTTGGTATGTTGATTTTGACGATATAGATCACGATTTTAGCCAATACGATAGAATTCAAGTTGCTTTTCAAGGTTCTAACTCTAATACTAATTGGGAAAAGTTTAATCTAACACTTGTAATTCAATATGAAGATTATGAATATTAAATAAAATAAATTATGCAATTAGATACTTATAATATAGAAACAGACGGACAAGTAAGATATGTCAACGGAGGCATGGAATTTGTTCCTTGGATGGAAGGCAAAGAAGACAATCTTTACAAAGAATACTTAGAAAAAATACTTGCTTTAGACTGGGGTAATTATAAACTCTATTTAGTAGGAGGAATGTTAGAAGGTTGGAAAACAACTGATATTGATATCTGTGTAACAGGAACTATAGGTGATGACTTGCCAGGTTTAATGGAGCAAGTACATCAATTAGGCCCAATTGATATATTTTACGTAGAATCTTTAGAAAAAATAAAAGGTAACAAGCATAGAGTTTGGGAGTTTGCAAAATGTAGAGACATGGTAATACCAGGTTCAAGATTACACGGACAATGGAAAACGGATGGTTTATTTTGGATGTCAGAAAGATTTGATGCAAAAGGCAGAACATATAGCAAAGAACCGTTGTTAATTAATTAAAGTAAAAACAACCAAAAACAAGTGATAATACAAATATACCCGGCTCGGGAAGAGCAACAACCAAATAATAATTAATACCAATACCAATGACAATTTTTTACCAGACTAGTTCGTGGAGTAGTCAACCACAAGTAACACAAGAAACCTTAAACCTTTGGAAGCATTTAGCTGATAAGAAAAACTGGCGGATAGTGCAACTACCAAATGGTTTTTATCAAACCGAACACCAAGATTTATTTAAACAAGAAACTTGGCACGACGTAACCAGACGTGAAACTTTAGAAGGAGCAGAACAAGCGATTGATTCATCAATTGCGCATTACGCTAAAAAACTAGAATTCATTAATGGACCTAAAGTCGTAAAAACCTTTAAATAATACAATATAATCTAATTTAATCTAATCAAATATGAATGACGCAATAGTCAAAAACCTTAACTTCGGCGAAGAAGCAAAAGTTAATGTATTTAAAGGGATAGAAAAACTCACAAAAGCTGTTAGCTCTACATTAGGAGCTAGCGGCAAATGTGTACTTCTTGAAGATCACGCAGGTAATCCTGTAATAACTAAAGATGGTGTAACTGTAGCAAACTCTATAATTCTTAGAGATCCTGTTGAAAACATGGGAGCTACACTTATAAAAGAAGCAGCAAGAAAAACAGTGCAAGAAGCAGGTGATGGTACCACCACAGCTACAGTATTAGCACATGCTATATTGCAAGAAGCTTACAAGTTAGATATAAATTCAAGAGATTTAAAAAACGGTATTAACAATGCTGTTGACAAAGTGATTAAATATTTAGAATCTATAACTGTACATGTCAAAGGAGACATGATAGATAATGTAGCTACTATATCTACAAACAACGATAAAGATCTAGGTAAAATAATAGGTGATGCGTTCAGAGCTGTTAATGAAACAGGAGTTGTAATGATGGAACCTACACAATTAAGTAAAACAGAAATTGAAATAGTTGAAGGTGTACAATATGACAAAGGTCTTAAAAATTCTCATTTTATAACTAATAAAACTAATAAATCAGTAGAATTAGAAAATCCTTTAGTTTTACTACTTGAATCACCAATAACTACAATAAGACAAATACAATCTGTTTTAGAGTATGTAATAAAAAATAACAAACCTTTATTAATCATAGGTGATTTAGATGAGCCCGTAATAAGTGCTCTTGCTATGAATAAAGTAAAAGGTAATATAAAAATCAATGTTGTTGATGGACCAACGTACGGAGTAAGCAAGAAAGATACCTTAGATGACTTATCTTTACTTACAGGTGCTACTATAATAAACGAAGATTTAGGTGATGATACAAACCTTATACAACCAGACTATTTAGGTACTTGTGTTAAGAGTGTAACTACTCACGGGGAAACAATATTACAAGTTGAAGAACCATCAGAAGAAATTAAAGAAATAATTAAAAGTATTAAAGAAGAATTAAAAAGTGATGTAAGTTCTCATAAAGTTGTTAAACTTGAACAAAGACTTGCAAGACTATCTGCTAAAATTGCAATAGTAAAAGTTGGCGCTAATTCTGATATTGAACTTAAAGAAAAAACAGATAGAGTTGAAGACGCTATTTGTGCTACTAAGGCTGCAATTAAAGAAGGTATAGTCCCTGGCGGTGGTATAGCTTTGCTTAATGCTGCTAAATATATTAAAGCAAAATCTGAAGGTGAACAAGTACTTTTAGATGCAATTAAAGCACCTTTTAATGTTATATTAGAAAATGCTGGTATTGTGGATTATCCTGAGCTTAAAAGAAAAGGACAAGGACTAAATGTGGTTACAGGAAATATGGTCAATATGATTAACAATGGTATTATCGATCCATTGTTAGTTACAAAAAGCGCACTTCAAAATGCGGCTTCAGTAGCAACTACTATTTTATCAACCGATTGTGTAATCAATAATTTAAGAATAGATGAAAGCAATAGGTAGAAATTTAATAATAGAAAAAACCAAAGAAGGAACTACTAAAACAAAAGGTGGTTTACTTTTAGCTGAAAGCCAAAGAGACGATATAAGATATACGCAAGCTACAGTTATTTCTGTAGGTGATGAAGTTCCTGATCTAAAAAAAGACGATAAGATATTTTTTGATAGACATGCAGGACATAAAATAGAAATTAAAGACGATACATATCACGTTATAAAGTTACAAGACGTGGTCGTTGTTTTATGAAAAAGCTAAACGCAAAAGATGTTAAAAGTCTAAATTTGCTAAAACATTATCGAATAATTCGTAAATGGGCTTGTAAAAACAACGATTTAAATGACGCAGATCTAGAGTTATTGATTTATTTTGATTGCATGGATCTTTTTACTAAGCATGATTTTGAAATGGGTACATATTCTTATAGTTGGGATAATAGACGCTGGAACAGATTACTTAAAAACGACTGGATAGTCGTGTGGCGAAACAGAAACAGAACCACTCAAAAGTATAATATCTATAAAGTTTCCTTCAAGTGTAAACAACTTATAAGTAGAATGTATCGAATCATGTTAGGTGAAGATGATATACCTTCGAGCGTAAGAAGAAATAAATTAATTAAAGGAGATAGTTACACAGACAAAGTACTGACACAAGCTATCTATAACGTAAATAAAGATAAACAAAGATGAGTAAAAGTCCAATAAATTTTTTAGGAGGCGCCGCAATTGGAGCTTTAATGGCTAGAGGAGGTAAAAAGAAAACTAGAAGAGCTCTTAAAAAAATAGACAAAAGATTAGGTAGTATTGAAGAAAAATTAGATGCATCATCACAAGAAGGTGCTGTACCTGAAATAGAAGCTTCTATGGAGGCGGTTGACGAGTCTGTTATGGAATCTGGATCAGGTGGTGGAGAAGGAGCTATTACACCAGATGGAATAGAACCAGTTCCAGGAGCAGTTGATGCTCTTGAAGAAGACTCATTTGCTACAGCTGGAGATTCTGGATTAAACATGGTTAGAAATATAATGAGAAGAAAAAATAAAAAATAAATATTATGCACAACAACAAATATGATCCTTCAATGGAAGAATTAAAGCCTGGTAAAAAAGTAGGTGTAGTAGGTGAATCTCACATATGGGATGGGCCATTAGATCAATCTGGAAGAGCACACGGAATTGGTTCAAGTTCTGGTATAACAGGTATGCAAATACTTAAGTTTCCAACGTCTTATCATGCTGGACCTATTACCCAAAAAGCAAAAGTATATAAAGATTAAATTATGAATTCACCATTTTATAAAAAAGGATTCCCTGAAATTAAACCAGAGAACAAAGGCAAGTTTACAGCATGGGCTAAAAAGAACGGTTTTAAAGACGCTTGTTCTGCTGCATCATCTGTAATGTCAAAGAAAGATAACTATAGCGAAGAAGTTGTTAAAATGGCTAACTATGCAAATAACTTCGGTTGCAAAAACAAATAAATTATGAGTTCACCATTTCAAAAATCATTCAGCGGTAAAAGTCCATTATTTCAACACGGACCACCACATCCAAAAGGACCTAAAAAACCAGTACAAAAATGGTCTAAAGAAAAATGTGACGCTAAAAGAAAAGAATTAAAAAAAGTATTAGCAAAAGATCCTTATGCAGAATTTGGGTCTATATTAAAAGAACAGATTGCAAAACATTGTTAAAAAAAATAAATTATGAGTTCACCATTTCAAAAATCATTTATGGCTAAGTCACCAGTGGCAATGGCTTTAAAAGGTAATCAAGATAAATTACCAGACGCATTACAGCAAGAGATATTAAATTCACCTGCTAAACAAACAATAAAGCTAAGTGATGAAGATTTAAAAGATCCTAAGTCTGCTTCTTCTGCTCCAGCACCTCAATTAGATAACGTTGAAGGACAAGGAGGATTTGATTACGAATCTCCTGACTTTGATAATGTAGAGGGTCAAGGTGGTATTGATTATGAAGCTACAGATTATAAAAAAAAAACTGAAAGCGTAATTAATATGAGCTCACCTTTGAATTCTTACGAGAATCCTCGAGGTGAAGTTTATTTATCTGATCAACCAGCGTTTCAAGATATGCAAGGAAGAATTCAAGCTGCTGCAGATCAAGTTACAGCAAGTTGGACTGATGAAAAACAAGAAGCAAAACTTGATAGAAGAATTTTAAATAGAGGAGATAGAGAAAAAGAAATTAGAAACGACAGAAAGAAACTTATTAGTTTTGGACCAAATGGTAAACTTTTAAAAGGAGATGATAGAAAAAATTTCGCTGACAAAGTAACATTTGATGAAAACGAATTTTTAGAAGACGGCACTACGCCTAATCCTGAATTTGGTGAAATTACAGGAGGTTCGAAAAAAGCTATAAAATTCCATAATAAAACTGAAGAACTTAAAGATAGAAAACTCGTTGTTACAAATAAAATAACGGCTGACTTGAAAGCTTACGAAGCTGATAAACTTGCATTTGGAAATGACCCAGAAGGAATAAAAAAATTAAACGCAAAATGGCCAAGGCCACCAAGATCATAAAACATAATTAAAATGGAAAAAGGACACTACGGTCAGTATACTGGCAACGCAAGACACTCAAAGGTTACAAATAGTAATATGGGTGCTACAAAAAGAGACGACGAAGCTCACATGAAATATCTAAAAGAAGATATTGATTATGATAATAAACATGGTCACAGTGATTCATCTATGACTTCTGATGAAAAGCACATCTCTAAATTAGCAGGTGATTTAAAATACGATGAGAAAAAACATGGTTCTGCTGCTAAAATGGTATCACCATTGAATGATAAATCAGGTAAAGCAACTCAAGGTGCTCATAGGATGACTAACGAAGCTTTTGCTAAACATAAAGCTGTACATGATCGTGATAAAGACACAAGATCAAGAATTAATGAAAAAGCAAAAATGAAAACACAACCTAAACTTAAAAATAAATAAAACAATGGAAAAAGATTCAGGATTATATAACCTAAACAAAGGTTATGCTCCACAAGAAAAAAAAGACTTAATGAACGACAACCCAATAGCTAAAGACGCAAGTGGCGGAAGAGGCGGATCATGGATGTCTAAGCACTCACAATCAAAAGTTGGTGGATCACCTGCAAAAATGGTTTCACCGCTTGAAACAAGTGGAGAAAGAAAGGATCATGGTCATCATATGCAAATAGGATCTGATAATTCACAACCAGCGGGTAAAAGAACAGATACACCAAGTGAATACTGGAGAAAACACCAACAACTATCACATCATAAAAAATCTCCAGCTAAAATGGTTTCACCGCTTAACGATACAAAAGTTAACAATGCTCCTCATAAGCACAAGCTTGAAGCACCTCCAAGAAGGAGAAAACAGTATGAAAAGAGTATTCTGAAAAAACAGTAGAGAACTGTAAAAATCTCAGCCAAACACTAACACTAACACTAACACTAACACTAACAAAAAAATGGCAAAGTACATTAAATTTAACCTTGCAGCTCCAGGAGGAGCAACAGGTTCAGAACTGTTGATTAATATCAACCAAATTACAAGAATTGCATCACCAAGCGGAACTACAACTGATATCTTTTTTGATAACAATGTAACTGCAACAAAAAAATGGACAATAACACATACAGCACCTTTGGTTGCTAATGCTTTATTAGACTCTATACAGGCTGCAATGACTGCTAATCCAGGTGGAGTAGTATCTACAGTAGTACCATCAGTATCACAAGCACAAGCACCATTAGCTCAATCAGGGCAACAAGGTCGTATTGTTATAACTGCACCTCAAATTCAAGTGGTTTTTGCTTCAGCTGCATTTACTGCATAATACTTATGAAATCTAGAGGCCTAGGAGACAGTATAGAGAAGTTTACTAAAGCTTCTGGTATCAAGAGTATTGTTGATAAAGTATCAAAAGGTTTAAACATTCCTTGCGGCTGTCAAAGTCGTAAGGAGTCTTTAAATAAAATATTACCTTACAAATAAACTATGGGATTTAAACTAGACAATCCACCTTATATAGTAGATAACACTCCTATATATAGAGTAGACATGGAAGATGGAGTTATGGGTAAAGCTAATAACAATGGTTCTATAAATATAAACATGAATCTAGATCCAAAAGAAGTTGACAACGTAGTGTCTCATGAAAAAGTACATTTAGATCAAATGAAAAGAGGAGATTTAAATTACGACAATGAGAACGTTTATTGGAAAGGAAAAAAATATTCAAGAGCTGACATGGAAGAAGGTGCTAAAAACCTACCATGGGAAGCTGAAGCATATCAAAAAGGATAACATGGGATTCAAAATGAAAGGGATTAATAGTCTCACGAATAATAGTTTAAGTAAACAAGTAAAGCGAAGTTCTTCTCCTTTATTTGAAACAGATCCTTCTTTTAAAGATATGAGTGAAGAAATAGAAATTACTAATTCTGTTAAAGATTTAAAAGGCGATGATTTCGCCACTGAAAGAACTATTAAAACAAAAGGTAAAGAAGTTGAAAAAAAATTAGTTCCAGAAGATTTTGAAGGAGGAGAAAATAATCCTGAATATCAAAAAAAATTAGCTGCTTTAGAAATAGCTATAGAAGAAGGTAAAGCTGATAAATACAAAGATCAAGAAATTAAACAAAAAAGAAGTTATGATACAAACACTGAAAAAAATGTAAAAACGTATCCTAATCCTAATACTAAAAACGGGATGATGGGTAGAAACTTTGAAGGATCTAAGAAAAAACTTGTTACTTTTGATTATGCCAAACAGCGGTTAATGCATGCTTATAAAGGTGATCCAGCAGGCTATAAAAGAGCAATAATAGCTTGGGCAAAAACAAATGGTATTAAAATAGAGACCGCGGCAGAAGCAAAAAAAAGAAAAGCTCTTAAAAAAACAACAACAAAAACATCAGAATCTAAAGGTAATTGGGAAACACTTTAACTAATGGCTAAAAAGAAATTTAATGAAACTAAAGTCGGTGCTTTTTTAAGTAAAGCTGCACCAGGTATTTTAGATCTAGCAGGAGACATATTACCCGATGCTGGAGTTTTTGGTTTAGTAAAAAATTTAATACAAAAAGATCCTGTGCTACCTGCAGAGGATAAAGAAAAAGCTCTTAAACTTTTAGAGCAAGATATGACAGAGATGAAAGAAACAACTAAACGTTGGGAGAGCGATATGAAAAGCGACTCATGGCTTTCTAAAAACACGCGACCAATGTGTTTGATATTCTTATCTATAATGACAATAGCTTTTATATGGGTTGATAGTCATCATGAAATATCTTTTACAGTAGAACAAGAATGGATAGGTTTACTAAAAACTTTAGTAACCACAGTCTACGTAGCCTATTTTGGTTCACGTGGAGTTGAAAAATATAAAACAATAAGTAATAAATAAATTTAAAAATGGGAAATTTTAGTAGATCACTAAGCATTACGCCAAATGACACAATTAACACGCTACCAGCTTGGGAGTTTATGAATCAAACAGGTTCGTTAGGTAATAACTTAAGAGGTTCTCTTATATACGTTGGAGGTACTGCTGCAGCTTCAAACGTTAGCGTTATAACAGCTGGTACAGTTGGAATTCAAAATAGAGTAGTTTCACTGACATTAACAAATGGTGGATCTGGATATGCAGTTCCCCCGGCTAATCCTCAAGGAACTACTTACACTAGCGTTGTACCTACTTCTATTGGACCTAAGGTTGCGTCAGGATTAACTGTAAATATTACAGTTCCAGTACCTACATCAAACACGTTAGTTGCTGGAACAGGATATAGTGTTGGTCCTTTTACAGTATTACAAGATACCGTTGGCGTTTTTGGACTAGCAGGAAATATTTTAAGTGTTAATGGCACTGGAGGTATATTAACCTTTGAAATAACAGACGGAGGAGTCGGTTACACAGCAGGAGAGGTATTAACAATAGTAGACGGTGCTGGAATTAATGGTTCTATAACTTTAGTTACAGCGCCTAACGGAGCGGTAACATTAGCGGCTATTGCTGTAGGTGGTGAAGGGTATGCGGTAGGAGATATTATAACAATAGTACAAGCAGGTAGTGAAGGCGATGCTACTTGTACAGTAGATGCAGTACGAAGTTTTTCACCAGTAGCAGGTGATGCTGTGGTGTTTAACAATGTTCCAGTTGGAACTGTATTGCCGGTTTACGTAGACTACGTTACAGCTACAGGTACTACAGCAACATTATTAGTAGCAGGTAGAGAATCAATACTTAATTAGTAAATAACTAATATATAGGTGACTATATAACTAAGAACATATATTAACAATTAAATTAAATTAAATGAAAAAAGCAGAAGAAAAAATTAAAGCAATGATTACTGAAGAACAGTTAAAAACTGTTAATGCTCAACAATTAAAATTAAACGAGTCTCTAAGAAAAATTGGTATCTTTGAAATTCAAAAACAAAATGAAGCATCAATAGTTAAAGAAGTTTCTTTAGAAATTGAAGCAACTAAAAAAGAACTTGAAGAAGAGTACGGTCAAGTAAACATAGATCTTTCAGACGGCAGTTATACTGAAGTTGAAAAAAACGATGACAAATAATATTAGAAAGATTAGTATAGGAGCTGACTATAAGTCTGATGCAATGCATTATTCTAATGGTCAGCAAGTATATGGAGGTCATGAAATTTCTCATATTTTATATGAAGAGTCTGACAAGTCTTATAATATATTTATCAAAAAAAATAACGAGATACTACCGTGGAAGAAATTTAATTCTAACATGGCAATATCCGTTGAGTATGATTTAGAGTATTAATGAAAAGTTTGTTTGATTTCATCATACAACCACTAGGTGAAGAGTATGATAATGAAGTTAAAGTTGGAGAGAAATCTTTGATAATTAATACTAGAATAGAAAGTTATAAATCAGTTAATAACTTAGCTGTTATTATTGAAACACCAAAAGCTTTTAAAACTCCAATTAAAAAAGGAGATATAGTAGTTATACATCATAATGTGTTTAGAACGTTTTATGATATGAAAGGTGTTAGAAAAAAAAGTAGATCTCATTTTAAAGATAACTTGTATTTTCTAGCTATAGATCAAGTCTACTTATATAAAAGAGACAAACAGTGGAAGTCATTTGGAGACAGATGTTTTGTAATGCCACTTAAAAATGATAATGATTTAACGCTTGATAAAGAAAAAAAACTTATTGGTATATTAAAAATAGGTAATAGTTCATTAGAAGCGCTTAAAATAAGTCCTGGAGATCTTGTAGGTTATACACCTAATGGTGAATGGGATTTTTTAATAGACGGTCAACGTCTTTATTGTATGAAATCTAATGATATTGTTATAAAGTATGAACACGAAGGAAACGAAGTTGAATATAATCCGAGCTGGGCACATAGCAGTTGAGGAACTTATTAAAGTTGCTAAAGAAGCTATTATAGATTCAAGCGAAGATATATCAGCTGACAGACTTAAAAACGCTGCAGCTACAAAAAAACTATGCATATTTGATGCTTTTGAAATACATAATCGTATTATAGAAGAACAAAATATGTTAGATGAAAAACCTAAAGAAGTTAAAAAAGAAACTACGTTTCGTGGTTTTGCTGAAGGAAGATCTAAATAATGTACAGTCAAACACTATATAAAATATTACCCGATCACGTTAAACCTAAGATTTTTAAACGAATGAATAGGTATAAAAAATGGGAGTATGGATATAACGAAGATCACAATATGGTTGTTATATCTAAGAATGGACAAATAGGAGATATATACGAAATACAAAACCTAATAATAGCTTTACCTAAAGCTGAAGAAATCCATGAGTTCAAAGAAAATAGATGGACACCATTTGACTATCCTAAAGAATTAAAAAGAATTAAAACTGTATTCGACTGGAGAGATTATCCAGAAGAATTTAAAGAAAAATATTACGACTACATTGATAACGAGTTTAAACGCCGTGAAGAAGGTTTCTGGTATATCAATAAAGATATTCCTACTTACATTACTGGCACTCATTACATGTATTTACAATGGTCAAAAATTGATGTAGGTCAACCAGATTTTAGAGAATCAAATAGATTATTTTTTATATTTTGGGAAGCTTGCCGAGCGGATTATAGATGTTACGGTATGTCATACCTTAAAAACAGACGTTCAGGATTTTCCTTTATGGCATCAGGTGAATGCGTTAATATGGCCACGATATCAACAGATGCTAGATTTGGTATATTATCTAAGTCAGGTGCTGATGCTAAGAAAATGTTTACAGACAAGGTAGTACCAATATCTGTTAATTATCCTTTCTTTTTTAAACCCATACAAGATGGTATGGATCGACCAAAAACAGAATTAGCTTATAGAGTTCCAGCAAGTAAATTTACTAGAAGAAGTATTGTTTCTACTGATAAACCAGAAGATTTAGAAGGATTAGATACAACTATAGATTGGAAAAATACAGGTGACAATGCTTACGATGGAGAGAAGCTTAAACTTCTTGTACACGATGAGTCAGGAAAATGGGAAAGACCAAATAATATTTTAAATAATTGGCGAGTTACAAAAACTACTCTTAGATTAGGATCAAGAATTATTGGTAAATGCATGATGGGATCAACATCAAACGCTTTAGATAAAGGTGGTAGAAACTTCAAAAAACTATATGACGACTCAAATGTTAACAAAAGAAACGCAAATGGACAAACGCGTTCAGGACTCTATTCTTTGTTCATTCCTATGGAGTGGAATTACGAAGGATACATTGACTCTTATGGCTATCCTGTATTCGACACCCCACAAGAAAAAGTGTTTGGACCTCATGGAACTCCAATCAAGCTTGGGGTTATTGAATACTGGAATAATGAAGTAGAAGGTCTTAAAGAAGATCAAGATGGGTTAAATGAATTTTATAGACAGTTTCCACGTACAACAAAACACGCTTTTAGAGATGAATCAAAAGAGTCTTTATTTAATCTAACTAAGATTTATCAACAAATAGATTATAATGAGGATTTAAAAAATTCATTACAAATTACTAAAGGTAGTTTTTCTTGGGAAAACGGAATTAAAGATACTAAAGTTATATTCTCACCTAATAATAATGGTAGGTTTTTAATATCATGGGTTCCACCAATACAATTACAAAACAGGACTATAAAGAAAAACGGTAGAATATATCCAGGCAATGAACACTGTGGTGCTTTTGGATGTGATCCATATGATATATCAGGAACAGTAGACGGAAGAGGTTCTAACGGAGCTTTAAGTGGTTTAACTAAATTTAGCATGGAAGATGTTCCACCTAATCATTTCTTTTTAGAATATATTGCTAGACCACAAACTGCTGAAATATTTTTTGAAGATGTATTAATGGCTTGTATATTTTATGGCATGCCAATACTAGCAGAAAATAACAAACCTAGATTATTATATCATTTTAAAAGAAGAGGATATAGATCATATTCTATGAATAGACCAGACAAGAAACACAATAAATTATCTATAACAGAAAGAGAAATAGGAGGAATGCCAAATTCTAGTGAAGACATTAAGCAAGCGCACGCTTCTGCTATAGAATCTTACATAGAGCATTTTGTTGGAATAAAAGAAACGGGTTATGGAGATATGTATTTCCAAAGAACTCTTGAAGATTGGGCTCAATTTAATATAAACAATAGAACTTCTCACGATGCTTCTATAAGCTCAGGGTTAGCTTTAATGGCTTGTAACAAACATAGATATGCACCATCAGCTAAAATCCAAATAAAACCAGTTGAACTAGGTATTAAAAAATACGATAATAAAGGAACTACATCAAAAATTATAAGTTAAATGAATATATATACTAATAGCAATAGCGCCTTCCCTAGTCAAGTGGTTAGTGATGCAGAAAAAGCAAGTGAAGAGTACGGTAGTCAAGTTGCTATGGCAATTGAATATGAGTGGTTTGACCAAGGTAGAACTAACGGTAATAGGTATTTAACTAACTGGAATAACTTTCATAATTTAAGACTATACGCTCGCGGTGAACAGTCGCCTCAAAAATATAAAGATGAATTATCTATTAATGGTGATTTGTCTTATCTTAATTTAGACTGGCAACCAGTTCCTATTTTATCTAAATTTGTAGATATAGTAGTTAATGGTATATCTCAAAAAAGTTATGATATAAAAGCTTACGCTCAAGATCCAAGCTCTGTAAAGAAAAGAACTGATTACGCTTCTCGTATATATGAAGACATGATGGCTAAAGACTATTTAAAAGAATTAAAAAATTCTTTAGGTATTGATTTATATCAAAGTCTAGATCCAAGCGCTATTCCAGAGTCAGAAGAAGAACTAGAACTTCATATGCAATTATCATACAAGCAAAGTATTGAAATAGCAGAAGAAGAAGCTATATCATCTGTTTTAGCTCAAAACAAATATGATTTGATTAGACGTAGATTAAACATGGATTTAACTGTCTGTGGTATTGCTGCTACAAAAACAAGCTTCAATACTGCTGAAGGCGTTAAAGTTGATTATGTAGACCCAGCTTATATGGTTTATTCGTATACTGAAGATCCTAATTTTGAAGACGTATATTATGTTGGTGAGGTTAAATCTATAACTATACCGGAACTTAAAAAAGAGTTTCCAAGTATTAGCAAAGATGAGTTAGAAATTATTCAAAAAATGCCTGGAAATAGACAGTACGTAACGGGCTGGGGAAATTATGATGAGAACACTGTTCAGGTTTTATATTTTGATTATAAGACTTATCACAATCAAGTGTTTAAAATAAAAAAGACTCCACAAGGATTACAAAAAGCATTAGAAAAAAACGATGAATTTAATCCACCAGAAAACGATGGGTTTGAAAGAGTATCAAGATCTATTGAGGTTTTATATAATGGAGCAAAAGTACTAGGAACAAATACAATGCTTAAATGGGAAATGGCTGAGAACATGTCAAGACCATTAGCTGATACTACAAAAGTAGAAATGAATTACGCTATATGCGCACCAAGAATTTACAAAGGTAGAATAGAATCTTTAGTAAGTAAATGTATTGGGTTTGCTGATATGATTCAATTAACTCATTTAAAGCTTCAACAAGTAATGTCTAGAATGGTACCAGATGGTGTTTATTTAGACATGGATGGTTTAGCCGAAGTTGACTTAGGTAATGGAACAAATTACAATGCTGCAGAAGCTTTAAATATGTATTTTCAAACTGGTTCTATAGTAGGTAGATCACTTACTCAAGACGGTGAAATGAATGCTGGCAAAGTTCCTATACAAGAACTTAATAGTTCTAGTGGACAAGGAAAAATACAAAGTTTAATACAAACTTATCAGTATTATTTACAAATGATAAGAGACGTAACAGGACTTAATGAAGCTAGAGATGGAAGCACTCCAGATAAACAAACATTAGTAGGATTACAAAAGATGGCAGCTAATGCTTCTAACGTAGCAACTAGACATATAAAGCAAGCTAGTTTATTTTTAACTCTTAGAATTGCAGAAAATATTGCATTAAAAATTGCTGATGCACTAGAATTTCCGTTAACTGCTGAGGCTTTAACTAATTCTATATCTAATTATAATGTTAATACATTAGTAGAAGTTAGTAGTTTAAATCTTCATGACTTTGGTATATTCTTAGAACTAGAACCAGACGAAGAGCAACAAGCTCAATTAGAACAAAATATTCAAGTAGCCCTACAGTCAGGTGGTATAGATCTAGAAGATGCTATAGATTTAAGACAAATTAAAAACCTTAAATTAGCTAATCAAATGCTTAAGATTAAGCGTAAAGCTAAAGCTAAACAAGATCAAGAGAACCAACAATCTAACATTAGAGCTCAAGCTGAGGCTCAAGCAGATTCTGCTGAAAAAATAGCAATGTCAGAAGTACAAAAACAAGAAGCTATTTCTGGCTCTAAAGTTCAATTTGAACAAGCTAGCAATCAGATGGAAATACAACGTATGGAACTAGCTGCTCAATTAGAAATGCAAAAAATGCAAACACAGCATCAATTTGATATGCAACTAAAGCAAATGGACATGGAATCCGTTGGTCAAAAAGAACAGATGATAGAAGATCGTAAAGATACTCGTATAAAAATGGAAGGTACTCAACAAAGCCAAATGATAGATCAAAGAAAAAATGATTTATCACCTATAAATTTCGAACAACAAGATGTGGCTGAAATAATGCCAACTATTTAATTTTTAATTATTTAATCATATTATATTATGTCAGAAGTAAAAACAAATGAACCTGTTAAACAGGAAGGAGACTTTAAAATAAAGTCTAAAAAGAAAACACCAAAAAATCTAGGATCGGTAGATAAAGAAATTGTAAAGGTTAACATTAAAGAACCTTTAATAGAATTACCACCTGATGTAACAAAGGTTACAATACCTAACGATGTATTAAAAAAAGAAGAAGATGCCATTCAAATCGGAGAAACAAAGGAAGTACCTGTGGAAAAACCATCCGGAAATAGCGCAGAGGTGGGAGAACCTATACAAGAGTCCAACAAGGATGTTGAAAGGTTTTCTGCGATCACCGAAGTTGAAAAACAAGAAGTAAAGCAAGTTACTAAAGAAGTAAAAGAAGCTATACGTGATGAAAAAATACTAGGTAAAGCATTACCTGAAAATATTGAAAAACTAGTTACTTTTATGGAAGAAACTGGTGGAACCATTGAAGATTATACAAGACTTAACGCTGATTATTCAAGCGTTGACGACAATACTTTATTAAAAGAGTATTATAAAAAATCAAAACCTCATTTAAACGAGGAAGAAATTGGATTTGTTATGGAGGATAATTTCCACTATGATGAAGACATGGACGAAGAGCGTGAAGTCCGAAAAAAGAAACTCGCTAAAAAAGAAGAGATTGCAAAAGCTAAAAACTTTTTAGAGGAAACTAAGGCAAAATATTACGAGGAAATCAAGTTGAGACCCGGAATAACTCAAGACCAACAAAAAGCTACAGACTTTTTTAATCGCTACAACAAGCAACAAGATGTGGCTACTGAACAACACGAAAAGTTTAAACATGACACTCAAGAACTATTTAACGAAGATTTCAAAGGTTTTGATATCTCAGTAGGAGAAAAGAGTTTTAAGTACAATATTCAAAATCGTGAAAAAGTAGCAGAAAATCAATCGAATCTCAATAACTTAGTTAAGAAGTTCTTAAACGAAGATGGAGACGTAGTGGATACTTCTGGTTATCACAAAGCCATGTACGCTGCTGAAAATGTTGACAAAATTGCTAGTCACTTTTACGAACAAGGAAAGGCTGATGCCGTTAAAGACGTCATTAGTAAATCTAAAAATTTAACCGATACTAAAGCTAGAACAGGAAGTTCAGGCGATATTACTGTTGGTGGTTTTAAAGTAAAAGCAATTAGTGGATTTGATTCAACAAAATTAAAAATTCAAAAAAGAAAATTTAACTAATTTAAAAAACTAAAAAAATGGCTTTAACTCCACAATTTGGTAGTTTAATACCTTCGCAGGCTCAACAACTTCTGCCTAGTAACTACCTACAATTTAATACAGGCGCTGCTCCAGTAAATGATTTTGCTCAGCAGTTTTTACCTGAAATTTACGAACAAGAAGTAGAAAGATACGGAAACCGTACTCTATCTGGATTCTTAAAAATGGTTGGCGCTGAAATGCCAATGACTTCTGATCAAGTAATTTGGTCTGAACAAAATAGATTACACGTCAGTTACGCTAGCGTTGGTATCGGAGCGAATGCTGCTGGTGCGAATGTTATAACTGTAGGCGCAAATGTTACTAATGTGATTTCAATCAATGATACTGTAGTATTAATGAACGGAAACACAGGTGCAGAAAGAAAATGTATTGTAACTGCTTCAGCTCCAGGAGCTGGTGGTACCTTTACTGTAGTTCCTTTTGTAGCTGGTGCTGGACTTGTCGCTGCTGGTGGTGGGTCACTTGTACCTGCTGTTGTAGCTGCTGGTGCATCAAACGTTAAAGTGTTTGTGTATGGTTCTGCTTATGCTAAAGGAACAAACTTAGTACCAGGTGGTAATGTTGCCGCTGGAACTGCTCCAAGAAACTCTATCACACCTCAGTTAACTCAATTTTCTAATTCACCAATAATCATTAGAGATCAATACACTATTAGTGGATCTGATATGGCTCAAATTGGTTGGGTTGAAGTTGCTACTGAAGATGGTGCTTCTGGATTCCTATGGTATCTAAAAGCTGAGTCTGAAACTAGACTACGTTTCGAAGATTACTTAGAAATGGCAATGATAGAAGGTGAATTTAATCAAATCGCTGCAGGTGCAGGTGTTGGTAACTTAGTTTTACCAGGTACTGAAGGTTTATTTGCTGCTATTCAATCTCGTGGAAATGTAGAAGTAGGATTTACTGCTGCTGCTGGACTTGATGAGTTTGATGCAATACTTAAAAATCTTGACACTCAAGGAGCTATTGAAGAAAACATGTTATTCTTACAGAGACAAACATCTCTTGATTTTGACGATATGTTAGCTTCTATCTCTGGTGGATTTGCTGGAGGAACTGCTTTCGGTTTATTCGAAAATTCTGAAGAAATGGCTTTAAACTTAGGTTTTAGTGGTTTCAGAAGAGGTTCTTATGACTTTTACAAAACAGATTGGAAATACTTAAATGATGCTTCTACAAGAGGTGGAATCGTAGGTATCAATTCAATTGAAGGTGTATTAGTTCCTGCTGGAACATCTACAGTTTATGATCAAATTTTAGGAACTAACATCAGAAGACCTTTCTTACACGTAAGATATAGAGCGTCTCAAGCTGATGATAGAAGAATGAAATCTTGGTTAACTGGTTCTGCTGGTGGAGCAATGAATTCTACTCTTGATGCTATGGAAGTAAACTTCCTATCTGAAAGATGTTTAGTAACTCAAGCTGCTAACAACTTTGTATTATTCAAAGGAATCTAATTGATTCAAAATTAATGTAATTTTTACCCTCGTTATATCAACGGGGGTAACTATTACTTTTATAACTATTTAATTTTATTATATTATGGCTAAACAAGCTAAAGCAGAAACTATTGAGGTTGCACCTCAACCGGTAGCTACAAAAGTAGCACCAAAACCAACTAAACCAAGTTGGGAAATGAAAGATAGAGTCTATTTTTTAGATGGAGATAAATCTCCTTTAACTTTAACAATTCCAGGTAGACATACAAGAAAACACGCTTTATTGTATTTTGATGAAAAAACTGGTAACCAAAGAGAAATAAGATATGCAACGAATCAAGACTCACCTCTTGTAGATGAACAAAAAGGTGAATGCACGATGGGACATATTGTATTTAAAGATGGAACGTTAAAAGTATCTAAAACACAACAGAATCTACAAAAATTATTATCTATATATCATCCTTTAAAAGGAAAGCTATATCATGAATTTAGTGCAATAGCTGTAGCGGAAGATGAACTTCAAGATTTAGACTTACAGATTGATGCTTTAAATGCAGCAAGAGAACTAGATGTTGATCATGCTGAAGCTATATTAAGAGTTGAATTAGGATCAAAAGTGAACCAAATGAGTTCTAAAGAACTTAGAAGAGACTTACTATTGTTTGCTAAAAGAAACCCTGCATTATTTATTAACTTAGCTAACGATGAAAATGTTCAACTTAGGAATTTTGCAATTGTGGCTGCTGAAGCTGGAATTATAACAATGTCTCCTGATCAAAGAACAATTCATTGGGGATCAAATAACAGAAAGTTAATGAACGTTCCGTTTGATGAAAACCCTTACTCAGCGTTTGCAGCTTTCTTAAAGACTGATGAAGGTGTAGATATCTATAAATCTATAGATAAAAAACTATAAAAACAAGTGATACTATTATAAGGCGGCTTAACGTCGCCTTTATAGTATTTAAAACAAATAATAATGGCGGTAAATATAAACACAGTATACACAACAGTCTTGTTCATATTAAACAAAGAACAAAGAGGATATGTTACTCCAATAGAGTTTAACAGTCTAGCTGTTCAAGTACAAGAAGAAATCTTTGCTTCATATTTTCCAGATGGTAATCAACTTAACAGATTCAATCAAAACAATCAACAAAACGATACAGAGTTTTTTAACATGTTTAAAGGCAATGCTTATAAACTTTATCCTTTTGAACAAGAAACTGCATTTACTTTAGACGTACCATCACAGTCGTTTTATTACGCTGGCACCCGTACAGTCTACAAGCTAGGTGAAATAATTTCTACATACACAGGTAACCCAACCCGTAATTCAATAACTCAACTAACGAGTAAAAGTGATTTTTCTACAATCACAAGATCCAAACTAACATCTCCAACAAATCAATATCCAATTGCACACAATACACATGCTGTAGTAGTAACAACTCCACCTTCACCGGCTAGGTTAGTGGTAAACATATCACCTGTTCCTAACTCTGTAAGCATTAATTGTTTGTTTAGGCCTACTAATCCTGTATGGGGTTTTGATGTTGGTACACTTGGCCAATATACTTTTAACGCAACAACGTCTACTGATTTTGAATTAGACGTATCAGAACAAACAAACCTTATAATAAATATACTTAAGTACTGTGGTATAATAATAAGCGATCCAAATATAGTGCAACAAGCTCAAGCTGAAGCACAGCAAGTAGAAACTAATGAAAAAAGCTAATAAAATATGCCAATTCCAAACGGAGGTTTAATAACCGAAACTAACGAACAATATTACGCAGGCGCACAAGGCTTTAGAGCACTAACCGCGTTAGCAGGTCAATCTTTTGCAACAACTTTTAATACAGATTTAATACTAGGTAGTTCTGATCCAACACAATTAAACTATGCTTTAAATAATTTTAAACTTTATACTAGCGCTGATGGCGTAACTTATGTAGAATATATATTAGCTTTCACAGCTGTTAATAATTCTATAATTTTTACAGCAGCTATACCTCTTGGAACTTATGTTATAGTTCAAATGAAAGCCTTAGACGGTGGATCATTTGGAGCTAGAGATGCTACAGGTGAAACAGTAGAAGAGAACTACGGTGGTTATTCTTATATAAGCATTAATGATATTGTGGATAACTTTATGGTTGGTTACGTAGGTGACGGTAAATTAATACAAACATGTAAAAAATCTGACGTTGTATTTCATGTAAAGCGCGGTATGCAAGAATTTAGTTATGATACTTTAAAAAGTATTAAGTCTCAAGAACTAACTATACCACCAAGTTTAGCTGTTATACTACCACAAGACTACGTTAACTACGTAAGAATATCTTCTATAGATAATCTTGGTGTTAAACGTATAATATATCCAGCTAATAACCTTACAATAAGTCCTTATGAAATGCCTTTGCAAGATAATGCTGGTCAACCAACTCAGGATAATTTTGGAGATAACTTAGAAGGAACTTCTATAACAGAAGAAAGATGGAAAACAACTAACGACAGACAAATTACAGGCGTATTTAATACTGATAATTTAAACGCGTTTTTTGATTTTATGCAAGATGGTTATGGTTATGGCATGGGTGCTTATGGTAGAAGATATGGTTTAAATCCTGCAACTACACAAATAAACGGTTGGTTTAATATGAATGAAAGAGAAGGTAAAGTAGCTTTTTCTAGTAATTTATTAGATAGATTAATTGTGTTAGAATATATATCTGATGGACTTGCTTACGACTTAGACAGTAGAGTACCTAAGATGGCCGAGGATGCAATGTATTCTCACTTACTGTATTCTATACTATCTACAAGAGCTGGAACCTCAGAGAGCGTTGTTCAACGTTTTAAAAGAGATCGTAGCGCGAAACTTAGAAATGCTAAAATAAGACTATCTAACATTAAGCTTGATGAAATAACTCAAGTAATGAGAGGTAAATCTAAATGGATAAAATAAAAAAATAGATGGCACAAATTAGCAATAATTTCCTTAAAGGCAAAATGAATAAAGACCTAGATGCTAGGTTGTTGCAAAATGGAGAGTATAGAAACGCGATCAATGCTTCAATAAGTAAATCAGAAGGTGCTAACGTTGGTGCTTTAGAAAATGTATTAGGCAATTCATTGGTTACAGATTTCAATACTTTAACTGGTGCTACTAATTTAAAATCTATTGGTTATTTAACTGATGAAATAAACAACACAGTGTACGTGTTTTTAACAAGCAACGAATTAGCTATTTTTAATACCGCTGTTGATGCGAATTATATAATATCCTACAACGCGCTTCAAGGACCAACTTCAGCTGTTATTTTAGTGCAAGGTGCTTTCTTAAACTTTTCGCAATTAAACCCTATATACGGGGTTAATATATTAGAAAATCTACTATTTTGGACTGACAATAGAAATCAACCAAGAAAAATAAATGTTGTTAGTGCTCTAGGCCTTAATTATTATACAACAGAAGATCAAATATCTGTTGCAAAATATAATCCATATCAACCTATAGAGTTTTTCCAAAAAATAACAAGCAAAGAAACAACCGCAAATCCATTGTTACTTCCTGCTGTTGATGATTATCAAACAACTATGTTTGATGTATCTAGTAAAGCATATCCTGATGGAGGCTCTGCAACAAGTACTAGCACCAATCCGTTAGCTACCGCTACAGGTTTAAGTGCTCCAATATTAATAAACGCTAATACAGCACAAGGAAATGTAACAACTGGAGATAAAGTATATTACCTAGACACAAATGGTGTTTTAATTGATACAGGAAAAGTGGTAGTTACTGCTCCTACTATAGCAGTACCATCTTTTACCACTGACGCTGATATAACTGCATATGTTGTAGCTGGTACGCTTTTGTTTGTTTTTAATGCTAACCCTTATTATGAAGATGATTTTAGTGGAGATTCAGAATTTTTAAAAGATAAATTTGTAAGGTTTAGTTATAGATTTCAATTTGATGATAATGAGTATTCTATATTTGCTCCATTTACACAGCCAGCTTTTATACCAGAACAAGACGGATACTTTAGATATAATAAAGATTGGACTTCAGCTACTACTAATATAACAGACGAAGAAGACACCTATAGAAGTACTATAGTTGATTTCATGGAAAACAAGGTAACTAAAATATTACTTAATATACCTTTACCAACAGAGCAAGAAAATTTAGTAAGTAAATTTAAAGTAACTTCTATAGATATTTTATACAAAGAATCAGATGCTTTAGCTGTTAAAGTTATAGATACAATAAACGCACCATTCGGCGACCCTGTAGCAAAGTCTACTGATATACTTACTTACGAGTATAACTCTAAAAAACCTTTTAAAACTTTACCTTCTGATGAGATAACAAGAGTGTTTGACAAGGTTCCTGTTAGAGCTTTTTCACAAGAAATATCAGCTAATAGAGTAATATACGGTAACTTTCAAACTAAACATACTCCACCTGCAACTATAGATTACAGTGTTAATGTGGCTGAGAAAGAAGATAACACAGCAGATGCAGCTACTCCTCCTGGTAGTATAGAAAGCAAGGTTAGTAAGTTAGAATATCCAAGCAGCACTTTAAAACAAAATAGAACATATCAAGTTGGTGTAGTATTATCTGATAGATTTGGAAGACAATCAACTGTAATATTATCAAGCCAAGATAGCACGGTTCAAAGTGGTGGAAATAATTTTGGAGGTTCTACAACTTTTACAGCTTATTTAGATGAAACTGTAGACAAAGTTACGTTTCCAGGTAATGCATTAAGAGTTTTGTTTAATCAACCAATAGGTCCAGACTCTCCTAACACTAGTACTGGTTGGCCTGGTATATATAATGATGATACTACTGACACAAACTATAATCCATTAGGTTGGTATTCTTATAAAATAGTAGTAAAACAACAAGAGCAAGAATACTACAATGTATATCTTCCTGGTGTTTTAGCTGCTTATCCAGACGATAAAGAATTAGAATTAGGTAAAACTTCTCACACGGTTTTAATAAACGACAACATAAATAAAGTTCCTAGAGATTTAGTTGAAGTTGGTCCAACACAAAAACAATTTAGAAGTAGTGTTGATTTAAACGGTAGAGTAGAAAATCAAGATTCAAGCCCTACTTCACAAAACTCAAGATTCACAAATAAACAATTTTACCCAACTAAAGCTGGAGATGTAGTAAGTACCATAGCTAGTGACGATGATTTGTTTAACGGTGAAAACACATTGGTTAATTTTATACCAAGTCAAGCTTTTTATAGTATAGATTCAAATCCGTTTATAGCTAGAATATCTACAACAAAACAATTTGGAGTTACAAATACTAATATCACTAGAACAACACTAGCTCAAGCGACTCCAGATAGTATTACGATTAATGTAATCGCCGGTACAGGTGCTATTAACCCAGGCGACACAGTTACTGGAGGAACAATTGTACCAGGTACTATCGTCACAGACGTTGTCACTAATAGTGAAATTGAAGTTAACAAAAAACAAACACTAGTAGCTGGCACAACTTTAAATTTCCATAAAGGATCTCCAATAAGAAACTTACAAAACTTAGCAGTCTTTGAAACAGATCCAGTATTATCTGAATTAGATATATTCTGGGAAACATCAAGTAGTGGTTTAATAACAGATTTAAATCAGGCTATAATAGACGACAGTGCTGCATCAGCATCAATAGATGGATTTAACGACACTAATTTTACAGAAGCTATAGTGCCAGGTTTTTCTGCACCACCAGAAAGTTCTCTTACAACCGCTGGAACCTTATATGACCCTAACTCTTTTACTGTAACTGGAGGCACAGCCGGAGCCTCAGGATTAACTGGAACTATTGACACTATAACTGGCGGAGGCGCAACAGGTCCTATAGCAACTTATACTATTACAAATCAAGGAAATGGACTATATCAAGTTGGTGATGTTCTTACTATTGTTCAACCTGGAGCATCTGGAGGAACAATAACTATAACCGCAATAAACGTTAATCCTTTGTTAGGTATTGGTAATTTTACTTTACAAAATCAAGCAAGTGTTGATTATCCTTACGGAACAGGAACTGGTCAAGGTATTTTAACTTTAGTAAGCGTTTTTGATCTTAACTTACAAGACAGATCAGACGAGTTTGTTTTAAACGACAATAACACAATAGGTGTTGTGGGTGTATATAGCGTTGGTGTAAAAGGTAACGCGTCAAACCCTTATTATTATTATGGTTTTCCAACAGAGGCTAGATCATTTAGATTTTTATTTAGAAGCGTTGTAAATAGTATTATTCAAGAGTTTTATGAAGACGTTGAACTGGAAAATCTTGTTCCTGTAATAACAGGTTGCGTAGCTAGCGTTACGCCTACAGGTGGTAATGGTACAGCTTTTTCAACTATTGCTGAATTATATGCAGTAAACGGAAGTGCTTACGGTTTAAAGAAAGCAACAGACTTAACATGGACACTAACAGAAGCAGCGGGTAATAACTATTTTAACATCTCTACTTCTGTAGTCAATAATTATCCAACGGCTGGTAACAATGCTTTGAAAGCAGTTATAACAGTAAACGGCTTTGGTGGAGATCCTCCAAATAGAACTTATGGTTTAAGAGCAAGTGTTTCTGATGCTGGTAATTTAACCGCAGCTTGTATTTTTAATGTTGTAATTAACGTAACGGTGTGTCAATTTTTACAATCATCAGCAGCAAACCCAACACCAGACTACGATCCAACAGTACCTGGCCAAGCTAACGCACAAGGTAATCAATATCAGTTTAAAGCAGATTGGACAAATTGTTCGGGTGGCGCAGAGACTGTAACACTTGACGCGGATGGAGTAGTATTTTGTAGACAAGCGTTAGGGTCTGCTATAACTTGGGAGTTATTATTACCTACAAATGCAATTCCTACCGCTGATAGAACAGGAGTGTTCAACGCTGTGGTTAGTAGTTGTGGTGGTGGAGTAAGTCCATAGTTAAATAAGTGAAAAAACAAGTAATAATATTAATAGAATATGGGTGTAATAGTAGAAGTTAAATACTTTAACAGTTTTTTGTTAAGAAAAACTAGCACAACAGTAAGACCGGTCTGGAATGGATCTTTTGGTATACCCCAAACTATTGGCGGTTTTAATGTTCATACAAATACAACAAATGATTTTAACTGGGTAATAGAAGAATCAAGAATAAGAGGTGGCTATAACAATACATCTGTAGACTTTGGCGTAAAAGCTTACTTAGTAGAAGACGAACCAAACGCCTCAAGAAGATCTAACACTTTAATATACTCTGGTATATTTAATTCTAGAACTGGAATAAATGATACTAATGTTTTTTCAGTTGGACAGAACATAACTAAAAGTGCTGATCCTGCAAATGGATCAATACAAAAGCTATATGCTGAAGATACTAATTTAATTATACTTCAAGAACAAAAAATAAGTAGAGCTTTAGTTAACAAGAGCGCTATATATTCTGCTGAAGGAAACGCAACAGTAACTTCTTCTAATTTAACAATTGGTGTTATTCAACCTTTCCCTGGTCAATACGGAATAAGCAAAAACCCTGAAAGCTTTGCTGTTTATGGATATGACAAATACTTTGCAGACGAAAGTAACAACGTAATGCTAAAACTATCAGGCGGAAGTGTTAAAGAAATATCTGGAGAAGGTATGACTGATTATTTTAGAGATCAAATAAACTTTATTAATACGCCACAATCATCTGGTTTTATTCAAGGTGGTTGGGATATACATAATAAACAGTATGTAACTTCTTTATATAGAGATCCAATACAATTTCCTAATGATGCTTTTGCTACACTAGCATATGGCCAATCAATTGGTGGAGGAGCTGGGTGGACAACTTTCTATAGTTTTAAACCTGATCAAATGTTTAGCTTAAGAGATAAGTTATATAGTCTTAAAGATGGACAACTATGGCAACATTATTCTACAGAGGTAGGAGCATTAAGAGGTAATTTCTATGGAGTATCTACGCCTAGTTCAATAACTTTTGTATTTAATCCTCAGCCTAATTTTTCTAAAACATTTAAAACTATATCTTACGAAGGAAGTAGTGGATGGGAAGTTACTAGCATGATATCAGATTCTACAGGTGAAGATCTTTTAGGTGGAGTTCTATATCAGGAAACAGAAGATAGATCTGTTAATTCAGATTATGATTCTTCACTACCAATTGTAGTACCTCCAGCCGCTATACCACCTTCTATATACAGCTTTCAACAAGGTCAGTATGATTCGCTAGGTAATGAATATCCTGCAGTATTAACTCCACCAATACAATACGCTGGTTTTAATAGAAAAGAAAATAAGTACGTTGCTAACATTATTAACAATAGTCCTGCGGCTATGGGCGAAATTGTTTTTGGTCAATCAATGAGTGGTATAAAAGGTTATTATACTACAGTTACTTTATCTACCGATAACGTAAGTAACGTTGGTGCAGAAAAAGAATTATTTAACGTTGGAACAGTTTACTCTGTAAACAGCGGTTATTAAATCAAATCAAATGGAATTAAAAAACATTGAAAGCATTGAAGCTTTAAAAAATGTTATGCTTAATGGTAATGAAAAAAATGGATTTTATGGAGATGGAAAAAGCATAGCAACAATACCAGACATACCAATAAAACATAGTTTTGCAGATCAATTATATGTAAGACAAATGAATTTAAAAAAAGATCATGTAATAGTAGGTGCTGTTCATAATCATTTACATGTTTGGTTTTTACTAACAGGTAAGGTTATTATAAACAATAATGGTGAAAAAATAGAACATACAGCACCATGTTATACTGTATCTAAACCAGGTTCACAAAGAATTATACTAGCTCTTGAAGATTCTATATTTGTAAATGTTCATAAGAATCCTACAAATACTCAAGATATACCTGAACTAGAAAAAGAAATAGTCTCAATGACAATAGAAGAATATAACATTAAATATAAAAACATATGAGTTTTGTAATCGCTGGAGCCGTGAGCGCCGGATCAAGCATAATCGGTGGTATCATAGGAGGTGGTAAAGCTAGAAGAGCAAAAAGAAGAGCTGCTAAAAAGCTAAAGAAAATGAATGCTAAAATGGCAGATCTAGAAGCTAACAGACAAGATATAATAAATCCTTACGAAGACTCTACTAACCTAAGCTCTATGATGAGTAATCCTATGGCTAATTTATCCGTAGCTACTCAAGCTGCTGAAATGCAAATAGAACAATCAGATATAAGTTTAGCTAATACACTAGATACTATTAGAGCTACAGGTGGTGGCGCTGGTGGCGCGACTGCTTTAGCACAAGCCGCATTACAATCTAAAAAAGGTGTTGCTGCTGGAATAGAGCAACAAGAAAAATCTAATGAAAATCAAAGAGCCGCAGGAGAACAAAGACTACAACAGCAAAAAATAAGTGAAGAACAAAGAATGCAAAGCCTAGACGCTGCTGGTAAATCATTTGTTTATGGTGAAAATGAAAAAAGAGAAATGGGTCAACTTAATAGACTACAAGCTCAAATAGATAATCAACAAGGTATAAAAGCTCAAGCTGGAAGAGATCAAACAGCTGCGTTAACTGGAGCAATAAGCGGTGTTGCTTCTGCGGCTGGAAGTTACATGGCAAATAAATCATAACATGGAAAATAGAAACATCACAACAAACACTTTAATAAAGCAAATGATACAAAGCGATGCTATAGCCTATAACATGGACTATATATCTAAGCCTGTTGATACTGAATTTGGTGTTTTAAATAGAGCTTACCAAGAAACTGGTAAAGAATATGCCTCGATAAAAATAGCTATACAACAAGGCAATTGTGCAGATCAATTTTGTACGGTTGAAAACGCTAGAATGATTCAAATAGAATCAGCGCCTAAGTTATCTTTACAGTTTTTGTCTAACGTTACTAGTGAATTAAGCGTTACTGAAACTCCTTATTATGATGTTAATAATGATTTTTCTTTTATGATAGCTAATTGTATATTAACTAAAAAACCTGGTTTTTCTAAAACTGATGGTTATGACATATTATTAGAATTAGTTCCAAATGGAACCCAACAATTAACTTTTATAGGTCCTGGTTTTGACACTCCTTTATCTATAAATAGTGCCGCTCTTGAAACATTGCTAGAGGCAGACACTTCTTTAGTAGCTGAAACTCCAGATATTAACAAAAGCATGATGGAGCTGTTAGTAGAGTCTCAATTATTTAGTGCAGATAATGTTGGAGAAAATGGACAATTATCTTCTGGCGCTAAAATATCAGAAGAATTTATATTAAAATTTAACGGAGCACCTGATTATGAAATTATTGATATAGGAAACGGCAAAGGTAGAAATATTCTTAGGTATGATGTAGATAAAATTGAAAAAAAAGTAACTCCTTTTATAAACGCTGAGGTCTCTGGTTTGTTGTCATCAGAACAAGAAGCTGTAGCAGCGTGGAACGTATTTTTATCTAAACTAACTAGTGAAGAAGAAGATGATCAAATGGTTCAAAACGCTAACGCTGGTAGTCAATCTTGGGATTATTTAACTGATCTACCTTTAATGCAAGATAAAAAAGAATTATTTGGATTAAAATATAAAGAATACTTTTTCAAAAATTATTTACATCAATTTTTAACAAATAAATTACCAAGCGTAGAAGAAGACGCTGCGGTGTTTGATTTAGCAGAAGCTAGAACAGCTAAAGCTCAACAGTTCATGGAAGATAACCAATAAATTAAATTAAATGAATAAGTTAGAATATATAGAAAGCTTAATAGCTCAAGGAGCAAATAGCACCGAAGTCTTTGAAAAAGCAAGACAATACGATATAGATAATCCAGTAAAGATAAACGACACCCAGAACCAGGATGCAACTGCGGTGTCAACGAACGCCAACGCATCCAACACGGAATCACAATCGGGAAATGGTTCATCGGCATCTCAACCTACAATTAATCCAGGTCAAGTTTTATCAAGAAATGATGGTTTTGAATATAAATATGAAATAGACCCAAATGATCCAAACCAAGGTATTTATTTTACTAGAAAAGAAGGATCAGAAGATGAATGGATAAACGCTAATAAAGATACTAGCGATGAAGGTAACGTTGCTAAAGCCTCAATAGCTAATTTATTTGGTCATTCTTCTTTTGATGAAAAGCAAAGAGGTCAATATTTTGACAATGTAGCTAAAAGAAAAGAACTTAAACAAGCAAAAATAGAAGCTACAAAACAGTATCAAAGAGATAACGAACTAGGTGTTCTTGGAATATTAGCAGAAGGTTTTCAAGGAGACACTGATGATTGGTGGGATTGGGATGGTGTTAGACTTTTTGAAGGAGCTGCAAGAGCTATTGGGGAAACAGCTGAAGGGATTCTTGATGTAGTTGATTTTACTTCATCTAAATTTGTAGTAGAACCTATAGCTGGAGCTTTAAACTACGCTGGACTAATGGATCTTAGTGATTACGAAGATGACTCTTGGGATGGTGTAAACTTTGACGGGTTAATTAACAATATAATAACTGATTATGCTTTAGGTGAAGGCGCAGAAGCCGGGGCTTATGGAGATAAATTTGATTTTGCTGAAGAAGTAGGTGATAGAATTGAAGGAGGCATGTTAGATATAGCTAGTGGTTTAATGGCTATGCCTAAACTTATAGCTGACACAAAAACAATGATAGGCGATACTGCAGGTAAAATACTACCTCAAGGAGCTATGGATTTCTTATCACACCCATTAGTACAAGGAACTCTTTTTGGGCCTGCGGGACAAGTAGGGCTTATTTTCGGTCAAAAAGATCTAGTTGAATATGGGGAAACAGCGTATGAAAGATTTAATAAAAAATCTAATCAGCTTAACATGACTTTAATGGATTTTGGTGAAGTTGGTATGACAGAGACCTTAGGAAAAGCTTTTGATGGAGAAGCTACTATGGAGCAAAGACTTGGCGCTTTTCTTACTGGTGGAGCTAGAATTACATCTTCAGCCTTAGGATCTTTACCTTCAGTTGCTCAGTCAATGATACCTTATGTTGGAATTGCTTCTATAGTTGCTGGTGAAGCAGCTAAAACAAATATGGAAAGTTCTAAAGATGGAAGACCTTTAGATTGGGCTAGGCTAGGTCATGCTTATGTTATTGGTGCTTCAGAAGGTTTACTAGAACTTGTTACTAAGAAAATTGGTAAAGGTATGTTCCAAGGTCTTAGAGGCGGTGGTAAAGAAGTTATACAAAAAAGTTTATTACAGTACGGTACTAAAGTAATGAAAGAATTTGGACAAGAAGGTTTGTCAGAAGTTGGAACGCTACTTATAAATCAAGCCGCTGACTACGTATATAAAGATGAAGTTGAAAACTTTTTACCAGCATGGGGTGAAGTAATAGACACGTTTATGATAGGTGGTGTTATGGGTGGTGGAATGAGTGCGGTAGGCGTAGGTGGTCAATTACTAAACAGTACAATACAAAGTAGAAATATAAAAAATAGCATGAAAGTTTCAGGTGATTCTAGCTTGAGCAGTATGTTTGATTCTATTAATCCTTTTTCAGAAGGTGGAGTTTCACAAGAAATAGCTAGAGGCGCAGAAGATTCTACTATTGCTATAGAAAGAGGACCAGACGGGCAACCACCAACTGACAGTGGCGTTAGCGGTAATCCTTTAGTTGACGCTAAAAATGTTAAACCAGAAAATATTGATGCTGTACCGAAAAATGAAGGAGTTTCAGAAACAGGCTTTGTTGATTCTAAAGGAAACAAAGAATCTAAAACAACTAATCCTTTAACGTCTAGAGAAAATATAGACGAAAACAATACAGCTAACGCGCCTGGTAAGCCAACTTCAAAACCTAAGTCTACATATACTGCAGATGAAAGAGCAGACGCAAAACATAGTATCATTACAAACCCTCAAACAGAAATGTTTTTAAACACAGAGCTAAAAAGAAAAGTAGCTTCTGGTGAAATAACAACTACTAAAGCTGAGGAAATAAAAAGAAACTTTAAACAACAACAAGGCGTTGCTAATCAAATTGCTAACTTAGGTTACTCTGGAGTGGCGCGTCAAAAAATTATTGATCTAATACCTGAAAGAAATAGATTAGCTCAAAAAGTAAAAGACGTAGGAGAAAGTAGTTTAACAAAACCTGAACAAGATAGAATTGCAGAAATTGATGCAGAGATAGGATCAATACCTAGAACAGATACACAACAAGCTCAGATAGATGCTGACGTTGATGCAGATATAGCTTTTACAGAAAAGTTTGGAAACATAGGCAAAAAAGACGGTGAGTTTAAAAACTTTATTGGAGAAAACAAAGCAGTTGTAACTTATAACACAACTAAAGAATTCATGGAAGCTACAGGTGTTGCTGATGGTAATGTAGACGCTTTTATAACTCCAGAAGGTCAAATAATAATAAACAAACAACACATGAGAGAAGCTGGCGCTATTGGCGTTGGTAGACATGAGTTGTTACACAAAATACTTAAATCACAATTTAGTGGACCTAATGGTGAAAACTTAAAAAATGATTTTTTAAAAATATTAGAACAAACAGATCCAGCTGGATATAAATTATTAATGTCTAGGATTAAACAAAAAGACGCTAATGGCGAGAGAATATATGACGATCCTTATTTAGAAGATAATCCAGACGAATACTTAACTATATACGCTTCGCTATTAGCTGAAGGTCAAATACCATTAGAAGCATTTGTAGAAAAACCTTCATTAGTAAAAAGATTAGGTAATTTCTTTTCTAATATATTTAGTGACGCTGCTAATGAAAATCCAGTAGGACCTAATGTTAAGCCAACTGACGTAGGTTTTAAAGACGGTAAAGATTTATATGATTTTGTTAGAGGCTACGTTAAAGATTCTAAATCTGGAGTGCTGTCTAATAGAGCTACAGAACTAGCAGAGCAAGGTAAAGATATAAAAGGAACTAAAGCACAGTCTAAAACTCTTACACCACTAGAAGCTATTAATGATTTGATACCTGCGGAAATACAAACTAAAGAACAGTTTGATAAATTCATGCGAAGTGAAAAAGATGCTAAAGCCATTGCCGACGCGTTGCAACCAGGTGGTGTTATAAATAATTATATAAGATCTAGAGAAACAAGTAGAGAGCAGGGTGATAAAATGATTGATGAAATGTACGAGCGTATATTTAACTTTAACCCTGAAGCAACTAGAGCTGATGGAAGTAAAGTAGGCGCTGAAGGTTTTGGTGAATCTATATTTGCTAATACTAGATTTGCTAAAATGGTAGCAAATAAAAAGCTAGCAGAAAAAAGCGAAAGACAAAAACAAGAAAAAAGCATTGATAGCGGAACTTTACAAATAGCAGACGATACTACTGTAGCTAAAAAAGACGATACTAAAGTAGCTAAAAAACCTAGTGAAACAACAGGTTTTGATGAAGCTACTGAGTCTAGAATTGATGAAGCAGTAAATAAAAGCTTTAAAGGTGATAATGTTAAGTTTTCTGAAACTAAAAACGTGCCTAAAGAAGTTGCTAATGTTTATGGTGAAATGTTTGGAATAAATCCACAAACAATAACTGATAAAACAAGAAATTATTCTAAAAAAGATGCAGAAGGTTTAACTAAAGCTAAACAGTTTTTACTTAAAAATGCTAAAAATGATTTTGCACGTTTACCTGAATTAAAAGATGACTTTGGTAAAGGTACTTTTGTACCTAAAAACGTTAAAGACGCTTTATATACTGATGGTAAATTAACTGGTAGCTTAAAAGAATATATAGATCTTATTAGAGAAAAACCAGTTAAACCTATATATAGAGATCGTGTAGGCCAAACTATTAGAGGTTTATTAAATCTAGCTATTAGAAATCGTATGCTGGAAACAGCGCAACCTTCACAAGGTAAAAGATTACAGTCAGGCGCTAAGTTTAGTAAAACTATAACGACAGAACAAAACGAAATTCTTTCTAAAATAGGAGCAGCACGAGACAAACAACAGACTAGAGAAGCTGCTGGTATTAAAAACACTGTTATTAATAATAGCAACAGAGTTAAAATGCAAAAAGAACTTCAAGACGCTATTGATACAGGAAAAATAAGTACAGAAACTTTTGACGCAGCTAGGTTAGCTAACTCTGGAGCTAAAAGAAGCAGACTTGCTAATGGTGATGTTGTTTATGATTTAAGCAACGGTCAAACAATACCGGGTGTTTTAAAAGAAAGTGCAACTGGCGAAAGATTATTTGATCCACCTACGGCTAAACAAGTTGAAGCGTTTGCTGGTACAGGAGTAACTTTAGTTGCTGAAAATAATAGACTATATTATGGAGTTAAAGATCCAGCTTACATAAAAGCTAAAGCAGCTACTAAACCTATGTCAGAGTTAAAAGCTATAAGGGTTAATGTAAAAAATGCTTTTACAGAAACAGGGCAAGATCAAGCTAAGCAAAACCAAGATATATTATATAACGTAAGTAAAGAGTTAGAAGCAGCGGTAAAATCAAAAGACATAAGCCCTGAAATGATGGCTACAATTATAGAAGGAGCTTATCAAGCTACCACTGGATTAATTAAAATATCATATCCTTTTGTAGGTAAATCTGTTAAGGGTGAATATGCTTTAACTGGTAAACCAAACCAAAGAACTGGTCAATCAAAATTTAGAGAAGAGCATAATCCACCAGCTTCTACAACTGGAGGTAGTTTAATTTATGCCATTAAACAAGGTATTGTAGATTTAGTTTTTCCTGGTATAAGAAAAAATACAGGTCAAATTTTATTAGCTAAAATAGATGATAGAAAAATTGATATTGCTAAGAAAGATTCTACTATGGACGAAGGAAAAACCATAATGGATAATCAAATTACTAGAATAACTGAATCTGATATAAATATAAACACAATTATAGACCCTTTAACTAATCAAACTTTTGCAGAACAAAACAACGTAAAAGTACCTAAAGAGTTTTATTTTTACCCTGATGTTGTTTCTTTACAAAAAAAATTAGTAGCAGAACAACAAAGATCTGAAAACCCATTAAGTGCTAAAAAAGCTCAAGCAAGAATTAATGTTTATGTTAAAAGTTTAGCTAAACTTAAAAACAAAGCAAGTAAAACTCTTACTAATCAATTTAGCCCAAAGTTATCAGAAAACGCTACTACAGAACAAAAAATAGAAACATTAGGTAATTACGATAAAACTCTTAAGTTTTCAAGATCTTTAAATACAAAACCTAAAGGTATAAGCGTATTTGATTTTGATGATACTTTAGCTAGAACAAAAGAAAAAGTTATAGTTACTAAAGCTAATGGAGAAATAAATGAAATATCAGCTGCTCAGTTTGCAGAGCAAGCTAGTAATTTAGAATCTGATGGAGCTACTTTTGATTTTAGTAATTTTGACAATGTTGTCAATGCTAAAAAAGGTCCATTAGCTGATCTTGCTTTAAAACGTCAAGGTAAGTTTGGAAGTAAAGATATATTTGTTTTAACAGCTAGGCCACAAATTGCAGCTACAGGTATTAAAGCATTTTTAGATGGTATAGGTTTAAACTTACCATTAGATAACATTACAGGTTTAGAAAATGGAACACCACAAGCTAAAGCTAATTGGGTTATAAGTAAAACAGCAGAAGGTTATAATGATTTTTATTTTGCTGATGATGCTATTGGAAATGTTAAAGCTGTAAAAAACATATTAGATCAAGTAGATGTAAAGTCTAAAGTACAACAAGCTAAATATAGTAAAAGCGTTACTTTTGATAAAATAATGAATAACATTATTGAAGGTAAGACTGGTATAAAAGCTGAGGCTGAATTTTCTAAAGCAAGAGCGCAAACAGTTGGAGCTAAAAAAGGTAGATTTACTTTTCTTACAACACCGTCAGCTGAAGATTTTAAAGGTTTGTTATATAGATTACTAGGTAAAGGAAAAGTTGGAGACGCACAAAGCCAATTTTTTAAAGATAATTTATATGATCCATACAATAGAGCAGAGCAAGCTGTAACAAGAGCTAAAATATCTGCTGCTAATGATTTTAAAACTTTAAAGAATAGTCTTAAAACACTACCTAAGTCTTTATCTAAATTAACTGGTATTGGAGGGTTTACATTTGCTCAAGCTGCTAGAGTTGCAGTATGGACAAGACAGGGTATGGAAGTTCCTGGATTATCTAAAAGAGATGCTAAAGAGTTAAATGATTTTATAGATAACAACGCTGAACTTGACGTTTTTGTTAGTGAACTAATAAATATACAAAAAGGCAAACCTTATCCTAAGCCTGGTCCAAACTGGTTAGCTGGTAATATTACCTCTGATATTGTTAACGAAATTAACAAGGTTAATAGAAAAGAGTACATGCAAGAATTTAATGAAAATCTTGACATAATACTTTCAGAAAAAGTAATGAACAAACTTGAAGCTGCTTACGGTCCTAGATATGTAGAAGCTTTACGTGATCAAATACGTAGAATGAAGTCTGGTAGCAACAGACCAGTTGGTAACTCAAGAATTGTTGACCAAGTACTAAACTGGTTAAATAATTCTGTTGGTGCAATAATGTTTTTAAACACAAGATCTGCAGTATTACAGACTATATCTGCGGTAAATTTTATAAATTTCGGTAATAATAACCTTATAGCCGCCGGTAAAGCTCTTCTTAATCAAAAGCAATATTGGAAAGATTTCATGACTTTAATGAATTCACCTTACTTAGTTGAAAGACGTGATGGTTTAAAAATTAACGTTAGTGAATCTGAAATAGCAGATGCTGTATCAGAAAGCTCTAACAAACCTAAAGCTTTTTTAAACTTATTACTTAGCAAAGGTTTTGTTCTTACAAGAATTGCTGATAGTTTTGCTATTGCAGCTGGAGGTTCTACATTTTATAGAAATCAAATTAAAGCTTACATGAAAAGCGGTATGGATCAAGCAGCTGCTGAAAAACAAGCGTTTGATGATTTCTATGCTGTCGCAGAAGAAAGTCAGCAATCAAGTAACCCTAGTAAAATATCACAACAACAGGCGTCAGGTGCTGGTCGTGTAATACTAGCTTTTGCTAATACACCAATGCAGTATGCTCGTATAATTAAAAGAGCAACTCAAGATCTTATAAACGGTAGAGGTGATTGGAAAACTAACGTATCTAAAATAGTTTATTACGCAGCAATACAAAACCTTATATTTAACGCGTTATCAGCGGCTCTATTTGCTTTAGCGTTTGGCGAGGAAGATGAAGAAGAAGAAGATAAAACAGGTAGAATCGCAAATGGTATGGCTGATTCACTTTTAAGAGGTCTTGGTATACAAGGTGCAGCGGTTGCTGCTATCAAAGACGCTTTAATTACTATATACGAAGAAGCTAATAAAGAAAAAGGAGCGCCTGAGTTTAGAAAAGCTATACAAGATTTATTTGGATTTTCACCACCACTTGATGCTAAAATTAGAAAATTAAACAGTGGGCTTAACACTTTATCTTGGGAACGTGAAAAAATGGAACAAGAAGGTTTTAACCTAAACAATCCTGCTTATTTAGCTTATGCTCAAGTTATAGCTGGTTTAACAAACATACCTTTAGATAGAGCAATACAAAAAATAAACAACTTAAGAGCTGCAGTAAGTAACAGTTCTGATAAATGGCAAAAAGTTGCTTTACTTATGGGTTGGTCTGCTTGGGATTTAGGTTTACCTTACTATGGCGTTGAAGACAAAGAAGTTCAAACACCACAGACTATACTTAGAGATAAGGTATTAAAAATGAAGAAAGATACTAGTGGAGCAGAACAAAAACAAATGCTACTAGACTTAGGTCTTACTAAACAAGAAATAGTAAAATTAAAATACGAAGAGATTAGAATTAAAAAAATAATTGAATTACAAAACAAAAAATAATGGGTGCAGAAAAAAAACTACAAAAATTATTAGACAAAGCTAATAAAGGTACCGGTAATACTACTGAAGCAACAGACGGTAGAGGAGAAATTAGCGATGCTTTAGTTGACTCTGGTAAAGGTAGATTAGTTAAAAAAGGTAAAAGGCTGTATGATAGAATGAACAAAGGTTCAGGTATTAAAATGGTTAGTCCTTTAAATTTTCCAGGAGCTAATTCTTCAAATTCTTCTTGCTGGGATGGTTATAGAAAAGATGGAGTAAAAGACTCACCTAGCGGAACAGGTGAAACAGTTAATAATTGCGTAAAAATAGGAAGTCCTGCTAAACAAGACTACAACGAGGTTAATGTTCAGGATCTGCAAGACATGGGTAAAGTTAAAAAGAATAAAAAAGGAAAATACGTTGTTAACGAAAACCCAAAAACTGTAAACGACACTTTATATATTCCTAAAAAATTCAGATCATATACAGGCAAAAAACTTAAAGTTGGTGAAATGATAGACGAAAGTGATTATGAAAATCTTTCTAACGAAACTAATTAAAATAAATAATATGAAAAAACTTGTAATATTAGTAATGCTACTATGTAGCTGTGGAAGTTATCAATATATTCCTAATAGTGTCTATGTAGATGTGCAAACATCTCCAGAAGACATAACATCTATATTCACTAGTTTTAACACAGATATAGTACGTATAAAATTCAAACCTTTTAAACCTCGTTTTTACTTTGCTAATAACTACGGGTATTGGGGCATGAGACCTTTATGGTATGATTTTAATTTTTATCAAGGTAGTTATTACTCTTATTATTCTAGTTTTTACAGACCATGGAATTACTGGGATTACTATATGATACCTTGGAATCAAGGACCTTTTAATAATCAAGGTTACAATGTAGTTTATAATTCTAGTAGAAGAAATAGTACTATGTCCGCGAAAGATAGAAGAGGTAATGCCGCTATGATAGAAGCTTCTAAACGTAAAAAACTAATAGCAACAATAAACAAACCTATTGTTATAAAGCCAAGAGTTAATTATAATAAAATAAAACCTAATTTTAATAAACCTAGCTTTAATAGTAAGCCTAGTTTTAATAGTAAACCTAGTTATAACTCTAGACCAAGTTATAATTCTAAACCTAGCACTAATTCAACTCTTATTGTTACGAGAGGTGGTAAAAAAGGTAATTAATATTTAAAAAAAACAAACAAAACAATGAGTAACAAAATTTCAGAAAACACTGAACTAACTTTAGATTTAAAAACACTATTAATAATTGTAGCTTTTGTTGTAACCGTAGTAGGTATGTGGTTTGCTCTTCAAAAAGACATAGATCTTGCTAAAGAACTTCCTAAACCAGAGGTTGGTAGAACAGAGTATGACTTAAAAGATCAATTAATCAGGGAAACTATAATGAACACGCAGGATAAGGTAGAAGAAAATAGTGACAAGCTAGATAAAATAGACGAAAAACTTTATCAGATCATTAAAAAATAAAAACCATGAAAAACATTTTAATTTTAATAGCTATATTTTTAGCTAGCAATATTTACGCACAAAAATACGTTTTATTAGAAATCAACTCTGATTGGAACTTAAGAAATTCTGCAAAAATAGATAAAGTTAATAATGTAGAATATAGAATAGCTTATTTAGAAGATCAAACACCAGCTTTTAGAAAGAAAATAAAATCAGTTCCAATAGCTATATTATATAAAGATAATAATAAAATAGGTCAATGGTCTGCTGATATAAGTTTTAAACTTGTAATTACTAAAGAAGAGATTTTAAAAGCAATAAAAGAAAATGAGTAAAATAAGCGAACATATTACTTTAGCTGAAGCGATACATTCGAATACAGCTAAAAGATGTGGTATAGATAATTTACCCAACGAAGAACAGACGAATAACATGAAAATGTTAGCTGAAAAGATATTTGAACCGCTAAGATTATGGGTTGGTGGACCAATAAAAATTAATAGCATGTTTCGTTCTGAAGAATTAAATAAAGCTATAGGAGGAGCTTCAAGCTCTCAGCATTGTAAAGGTCTTGCAATGGATATAGATGACGTCTACGGTCATAAGACTAACGCAGAGATGCATAAGTGGATATGTAGTCACTGTAATTTCGATCAAATCATATGGGAATTTGGTGATGACAAAAATCCAGCGTGGATACATGTTAGTTATATAAGCGTAGACAAAAATAGAAATAGAAAATTACTAGCTGAAAAAGAATTCGGTAAAACAATATATAAAATAATAAAATGATAGACAAACTACAAGAATTATGGAATAAGTTTTTATACAAACTAATGTTTAAAAACTACAGAGAGTGTGATAAACCTGTAAAGGTAAAAATGCCAAAACCAACTAACATGAAAGCACCAAAGTAACATGAAAAAAGGTAGATTAAAAGAAATAGTAAAAGAGCTACAAAAAGCTTCTAAAATGCACTTAAAGCAATCAGAAGAAATTGCAGAGCATATAGATGATATGAAAAGCCCAGCTAATAAACTATCTGATGAAGGTAAAAAAATGACAAGATCAAAAGATCCTAAAGTTATAAAAACAAAAGACAGTTTACACAATGTAGCTAGAAAACTTAACAAACCGTTTTATAGCGAAGAGCATAAGGTTAATGTTGATATAGAAGATGGAGTATTAAGTAACACGCCAAAAAGCGGTAATTATCCAAAAGCATGAAAACACCTTTAAATATAAAAAACGCTGCGTACGAAAAGCAAAATAGAAAAATGCGTAAAGACTATACGTCTGAAACGGGTAAAACCTTAGGGTCTAGACAAACTTCTGGAACTGGATCTCGTAGAGTTTCGTTCGCATGTAGATTCGCAGGCATGGCCGGAGCAATGAAAGATGCTAAAGGTGAACCTACTAAAAAAGCAATGGCTTTAAAAAAATGGGGTTTTGGTAGTGTAGAAGCTGCGAAAAGCTTTTGCCAATCAAACAAAGAAAAAAAATAATTATGGGCTTTAAAATAAAAAATTTTTATCAAAAAACATCTCCACTAAGACAGCAAAAAACATCTCCATTGAGACAAACTGAAGATCATAGCGGTGCAACAGAAGTAAAGAAAACATATCACGATGGATCATGGGGAACCGATGGAGAGCTAAGAGGTACGCTATGGAGTGACGGAACTTTTGTGAAAAGTGCATATACATTGAAGCTAGAAGATGCTGATGGAATGACAGCCGAACCTGTTAATGAGGCAATGACACCATATATGACTGATGAAGAAGCAGAAGCTGCGGGAATAACCGAAGGAGGAGAAGGTTTTACTGACGCGGGCGAAGGAACTGTATGGGTTTATGATACAAGAGGTAAGAGGGTCAAGAAGTTAAGTGATGAGGAACAAGAACTAGCAACAACTAAATCTAGAGATCAAATTGATAGACAGTTTTCTTGGGGAAAAGCATTAGAACCTGAAAAGTGGGTGTGGGATTTTGATACTGGAGGATATAAATTGGTGGAGGAAAAAATTGCAGGTGCTGGTGGAACTACACCCGCTACTGGAGGGGCATCAAAAGTAAATTGGTCAGAAGCTCCATCTCTTCACACACAAGAAAGAACTCAGTGGTATATAGATAATGAGTTAGTATTAGACAAAACAACACCACCACTAACAGTAGCTGAAACAGAACCAGAACCTATTGAAGAAGTAATGACTTCATCAGCGCCAAGAGCAAGAAATAATAGAAGAACAAGAAGAGGTGATAGAATTAGGGAAAGAAATAAAAAAGCAGAATTACGTAGAAAAGGTATAAAAGGAAACGCTAAAGAAGGTCTTATAGATGGATCGTTTACAATAGACGATCAAGATTTTCAAGATCCAACAGTATCATAAAAAAGGAACAAATATAACTGGGCGTACCATACCCAAAGTTCCTGTAACCGAAGAAGGGGATCACGTAAGTGGTCCCCTTTTTCATTTTATCCATCACATGCAACACAATCATCCATAGCAGTGTTTGCGATATCACCACGTAAGACTGATTCTGTCCGCATATAGTACAAAGTTTTAACTCCTTTACGCCAAGCATCCATGTGAACTTTATTAATCCATTTTGGCGTTGCTTCACTAGGAAAAGCTAAGTTTAAGCTTACGCTTTGATCTATATACTGCTGGCGGATACCAGCTTGCCTAACCAACTCTAACTGATTAAGTTCTTTAAATGTTTTAAACACTTCTTTAGCATCGTTGTCTAGTTCTTTCAAATCTTGAACTGAACCACCATCTGCTAAGATTTTGTCCCACACTTCTTTTGTATTTAACTTTTGTTTTTCAAGAATAATTTCCAAGGTTGGGTTTTTACGTATGAAAGTACCTTTTGCACTTTGCTCTGTAAAAATATTAGCAGCCCAAGGCTCAATGCCCGGTGAGACGTTTCCACTAAGTTTGCTATTGCTAACAGTAGGAGCAACAGCACGTAAGTGGGTATTACGCATACCAGTGCCAACACACCAAAGAGGTTCTCCATATACATCTGCGAGAGCCATACTAGCTCGTTCAGATTCGATTTTAATTTGACTAAATATTTTTCTTGTTTCATATTGTGATAGTAGACCTTCAAATGGTAAACCTCTTTCTTGCAAGTATGTATGCCAACCTAAAACACCTAAGCCTAAAGCTCTTCCTTTTTCTGCTGATCTTACAGAGTTTTCAAAGCCTTTTCTATATTTAGACTTTTGTATAAACTCTTCTAATACTCCGTCAAGAAACCATATCGAGTCGTATATTATGTTAGTGTTCTTCCATTCGTCATATTTAGCTAAGTTTAAACTAGATAGACAACATATAAAACTGTGGTTCTCATCTGTGTGTAATGTTATCTCACTACAAATGTTTGTCATGTGAACCTTTAAAGCATTTTGCTTGTAAGCTTGTGGATTATTTTTATTTGTATTTCCTTTAAAAAGGATATATGGTTCTCCAGTAGCTTTACGTTTTTGTAACAATTTACCCCACTTGGCCCTTGCCTCACTATCGCCACTTTCAAGTCTTCGCATAAACTTATCACCGATAACAGCGCATTGATGCAAGTTGAGCGATTGTCTATTGACATCTCCTTTAGGTTCGCGTATTTCAACCCAGTCATTAAAGTCGGGGTGTTCAATGTTAATATTAACTGATGCAGCTCCTCGTCTGACAGATCCTTGATTAGTGGCAAGAATTGTAGAATCGTATATTTTACAAAACGGCACAACACCATCACTTGTTCCATTACCTTTTATATTAGCTCCGGCAGGTCTGATTTGATTTATACCGATACCAACTCCACCGCCGTGTTTTGCAAGTAGCATCATCTCTAAGTTTTTTTGTCCTATGTCTATTATAGAATCTGCTACATCAATACCGAAGCAAGATATAGGAAGACCACGATCAGTCCCAGTATTACTAAGAACAGGGCTAGCAAGACACAACCAACCATTCCATATATACTTAAAGAAAACATCTTCAAGCTCTGGTCTATCGAGTCTGCCTGCGACTGTTTTGCAGACTCTGTTATAGGCGTCTTTAGGAGACTCGCTGCCAAATAAATATCCCCCTGAGATAGTTTTTTTGTAGACTTCAGTGTCTCCCCACTCTGGATAGTCTTTTCCTTTTTTCCATTCATTGTTCCACATTTACAGTTCTAGTTTTTTTTCTTGTTTATTTTGTTGTTCTAATTCTCTATCTTGAAGTTCTTTAACTACTTTATCCCATTCTTCTTTTCCTAAACTTACTTGAAGAGCTGATAACGTACCTTGAGTAACCACATGGTTATGTTGTACTTCTTTAATTAATTGCTGCACTATTCTAGTTAGTGCCTCTACTTTCATTTTTAATTTATTCTGTGGCATTATATCATTTTTATTAAGTGATTAATCCAAGCAGCTAAACCATTTAGGTTTAATACTACTAGGTTCCATTGTTTTCTTGACGCTGTCTGTATCATTACACAGATAAAACCTATTATAAATAGTTTAGGTTCTAGCGTCCATTGTCCTGCTATCAAAAAACCTGCACCGAAGTAACCAATACGCGATGCAAACTTTTGATATGATGTTAACTTATTTGTATAAGCTAAAAGCTTTAATAGCTTTCTTCGCGTTACCATATGTCTTCAAAATCTTCTCCTTCATTTGCTTTACTATAGTCTGTTGGCCTAACTGCGAAAAAATCAGTGTGGGTGTGACCCCCAGTAAGATGAAAGAACCAATCCAAATTACTCGCTGCCTCTTTGTCATAGTGGAAAAATCTTCTTTTATCTGAGTAACCAAGTTCATTAAGTTTTTCATTTGATCTTTTTCTTATAAATTGTTTTAGGTCATAAGCTTTCATACCTTCGATATCACCCATTTCGAACATCTTGTCTATATACTTTTCTTCTAGTTCTACCATGGTTTTAGCAGCGGTATAAATATCTTCTTTACAAGCATCTAATAAGCTATTGTCTTCTTCACACATATGTCTAAACAACTGACAACCCATTTTGCTATGCAATGATTCATCTCTTACAGACCATTTCATTTGCTGCCCGATTCCTTTAAGTAGATTACGTAACTGAAAAGAATAAAGTACAGCGAAGGCACTATATAAGCTAACGCCTTCTGCAAAAGCAGAGAAGATAGCAAGGGAGGTTCCGATACCCACAGCATTGTTGCCATCATAAGCAACCAAGTTATCAAAACGATCGGCTGTCGCAGGTTCGTGTAAAAACGCTTCATAGTCTTCTAGTTTTAAGGTTTCATTTAAATAGCTATAAGCTACAGCATGTACAGTTTCTTGTGAGCCAAACATCATGGCCATTTGTTGTATCTCATGTTTAGGAAACCAACCAACAACTTTTTGTGTCCAGTAATCACTTACCGCACATTCAGTTTGAGCAAAGCCTAGTAGTATATTACCTACTAAGCTTTTTTCTTCTTCTGTTAGTTTTTCATTCCAGTCTTTAACATCTCCTGACATAGGTATTTCAGTATGTAACCAAAATGCCTGCGCTTGTTTTAACCAACCTTCTGTGTAGTAATCAGGATACTCAAAAGGTTTATACGGTATTCTTAAATCAAATAATCCCATTAGTTATGTATTTCTAAAGATACGTCAACAAAAGGTATGTAAAAAACATAAGCTGTTTGATCTGGTTCTTCATAGGTTCTTATACCAAAAACTATACCTGGGTAAAACCCCACGCTTAGTGTCCAGTTCTTTTTTATTTCTTTATCCATATACTTTTATTTTATATTTATCTTGTTGTTCTACTAGCTCTTTATACTTAACGCGTCCTCTCATTTCAAAACTCCATTTCCACCATTTATCTATTTGACGTTCTCTGTATTTACATCGTGCTAAGTGTTTTGCCTCTGCAGGATTAATCCTATTGTTTCGTCGCATTCTTTTTGATTTTGTGGTTTATATAAGGTCCATTCTATTGGCTTTTGTGTTATCATATTGTATTTAACTAAAAGACTCTTAAACAGCTTCCATCTAATTGGAAAAGACTCATTAGCTCTACCTTTTGTTTCTATAATAAAGTCTTTGCCAATAAAATCAGGAGTATATTTAATGTTAAGTATTTTTTTATTACCTCTATTTCTATATTCTCCTTTGCCGTTACTTTGTCGTTCAAAACTAGCAAATACATTTTCAAACGATGGCACTAGTTCAAATGTTCTACCTTCGTAATCAGCTTTAATTTTAGCTTTTTTTAAGGCTATGTACATATATTTTTCTAGGCCTGAAGCAAACTTGATACCATCATGTGTTACTTTTTTAGACTGTACAGGACCTTTTTTACGTTTAAAAGATCGTTTCATCATAGATGTTTATATTGTTTATGTTTTCATTAACTTTTCTAGCTTTTGCGTATAAAGCTTCTTCAATCTCATCTTTTAGACAATGTCTAGCTGACTCAAGATATAGTATTGCATCCATTAATTCTTCTTGTACATCAACAATAAATCTACCTAGATCTTTCTTTTGACCTTCAATCTCTTGCATCATAGTAGCGCCATACTTTTCTTGGCCTATAATACTACGTTGATCCATTTTCTTTAATACTGATAATACAATTTCATCTTTAGTTTCTATCTGCATCTTAGTTATCTTTTACAAATGTTCCATTAATCATTTTACCTGTTCTTGTTGCTATAACTTTATAAGCTTCGTCAATACAATATTCTATATCGTATCCTTGTAAGTGAGCTAAGTTTGTAAGCACTACAACCATATCACCTATTGCATCTACAATTTCTGGCTGATCGTTTTTAAGTAATGCTTTAGCTAGTTCTCCAGCTTCTTCTTGTAATTTAACATATTGTGTATGTGAATTACCTTTTTCATATAAACCTCTTGTTGCTGCCCAGTTTCTTATAAGATCAAATCTTTCAGAAGTTTTAGTCTTAATAGGATTATGTTCAAGATTAAAATAAGCTTCGTAAAAAGCTTTATTATAGACATAACTTCTCTCGGTATCAAACATAGAGGTTTTAGCATTTGCCATTATCCATTGGATGTTTTCTTTTGTAACCGTAAAGTTACCATGGCTTGTTTTCCATGTTAAACCTAAGTTATCCATCAGTTGTCCTTTAAGTTTATTCTTAGGACAAGGGAAAGTTGAGGTCTGCTCTGTAGCGTTTATTTTCATTTTATTAAATTTTAGATTTTTATATTTTTTTAAATCAACCTTATAGCCATAAGACTTTTGAAGCTCTATTTCACGGTCTGATATATAATCTATATCGTCTGACTGTTCAAGAACTTCATACTCTGTCTCCTTATAGCCTTGAATAAGGGTTACTCTGTGGTTAAGATTACGTGTAACGCCAATCTTTTTACCTGGTATGTGGTATAAATAGTACATATTTTTAAAGTTTATTGTTATATAAATGTAGGTTATGTGCAAAGTGATAATACGTGCCAATTTCAATAGACAATCTCTTAGCAACCAACTGCTGTAACATTGAGAATTGATACTGATCATTACAAAAACCGTACCAGATGTCATTAGAACGCATTAGAACAGACATGTTAAGTTTGTTGTCTAATATTGTGAACTGAACTGCATACGTACAGGGTGTATCTTTCTTGTATGATGACCATTCTTTAGCGTCATATATACTTATCGCTGCGTGTCTAGTATTTTTGTTCTGTCTAAGCTTAGCACATACATAATCAATTTGATTATTACGTTGCCATTGATAACCATAATTGGAATTAACATTACGATCACTGTCTGCCATCTTTTCCCATATAGGTGGTATCTTACCGTATATCTCTCCTAGCTTATCTATACTACGATCGCCTGACTTATACCATTCCCATTCAGCTTCAGCATATTCTAAGCTCCAGTTACGTTCTTTATTTGTAATGTGGTTATCCATAGGGTTTGCTATTGTAAATCCTATATTGAATAATGCTTTTGTATCATCAAAATCTACACCGTCAATTAATATTCTATTAAGTTGATAAGCGTAAGCTTGATCTGCGTTTTTAAATAGTGTTCTTGCCATATTTGTTGTAATAATATTTGTAATAATTAAATATTTGCTCCCATAAGTCTTTCTTAGTGTAAACTTGTGGGGATCTATTTTTTCTGTTTTTTATGTGTATATCAATATACCATTCGTAAGTACTAAAAGCTGTTGGCGATATTTTAATTTCATTATTAATGCACCATCGCATATGCTTAAAGTCTTGAGCCGTGGGTTGATATTGTCCCATGTTAATCTTTCTTACTCCCAAGGCATAACCTCGTTTTCATTAACTGCGCTTTCATGAGGTATAAAGCAACCAGATCTTGGTTCCCATTTAAAATGAGCTTCAGCACCGTTTTCACCTAGGTTCTGAAACTTAACTTTTAAAACCTTAGCCTTAACAGTTTTGTTTTCGTAGTCTCTGTGAACTAGTATACCGTGGTAACTAGCATCATACCATTCGCCGCCACCTTTTATATTATACATAGTTGGCTCTTCCATTTTACCATCTTTATCTTTGTACATTTTAGTTGGGTGAGCAACTACAAACACTAGAACGTCATACTTCTTAGCAAAGATCTCTATCTTCGTCAGATACTCCATCGTATATCTATTTACATCTTCTGTTTTACAGTCGACGTCTCGAACCTTGT
>Ga0209502_10000272_pt1 | contig 58711 bp, 55 predicted proteins | sample ArcticOcean_MG_C_10_FD_187442 | JGI IMG/M metagenome (GOLD analysis project Ga0209502, IMG submission 187442) | Marine microbial communities from western Arctic Ocean - ArcticOcean_MG_CB11_90 (SPAdes) (version 2) | ecosystem: Environmental > Aquatic > Marine > Oceanic | place: Arctic Ocean... | reverse complement strand
CTCCATGATCGAGATCGTTGGTGGAATGAGCCCGACCATGCCCATCGGTGTGGCCTTGCCGAGACCGCAGTCAACGTGCTGTAGCGGTCCGGCCGGGAGCGTCATGCCGAACTGGTAGGACGCACGGCGGCCCATTGCTGGGCCGGCAATGACGTTCTCGAAGACGGCTTCGCGCATGAACTGGTCAGGGGCAATGATCTGCACCTCACCAGCGTCGACCGCGGCCTCGTCAACCACGCCGCGCACGCCACCGAAGTGGTCGATGTGGCTGTGGGTGTAGATCACTGCGGTGACGGGGCGCTCGCCGAGTTCGGCGTTGGCGAGGTCAAGGCATGCTCGAGCACACGCCTCGCTGGTCAGCGGGTCGATGATCACCCAGCCGCGATCGCCAGCGAGAAAGCTGATGTTGGAGATGTCGTAGCCACGCGCCTGCCACAGGCCGGGGGCAACTTCGAACAGGCCGTGTACCGCATTGAGCCGGGCTTGGTGCCAGAGGCTGGCGTGGACTGAACTCGGAGCAACCTCAGACTCGCGCACGAAGTCGTGTCGGCTGATGTCCCAGACGGTGCGCCCGTGTTCCTCGATTAGACCGGTCTCGTGCGTCGCGACCAGGCCGCGGTTGGCTCGTTCGGTGTCGGCTGGGTCGGCAGTGAACTGACTTGCTGATGTCGCGAGGATGTCGAGTGTGTGCTGCGTCGGTGGTTTGGGAGAAGCGACCATCCAATGATGCTGACACGTTGGATGGTCCACCGGTGAAATGAGAACTCGACATCGGCCGACCCGGTGGCAGCGTTGTACGGTCGACGACGTGAAGGCACATCGACTCTTGTCTCTTTCGATCGTCGCTGCATTGGGTGTTGGGGGCTGTGCTGGCAGCGATGATGAGGCCGCCACCTCAGCCACCGAGCTGTCCGTGGCTACCACAGAGGTGCCCACCGCCGAACCCGTGGCTGATGCTGACCCGGTCATGACCGAGCCCGAACCTGACCCCGAACCTGACCCCGAACCTGACCCCGAACCTGACCCCGAACCTGACCCCGAACCTGAACCCGAACCGATTGCGTACGACTTCGCTGGTGTTGACCCGGTCGTGCAAGCATTTGTCGATGACCGCGGGTTGAACGGTGCGGGCCTCGTGATCGTCGATGCCGACGACGGCGTGATCCTCGAGCGGTACTGGGGCGAGTTCGGCCCGGAACGTTCCTCACTCATTGCATCGTCAAGCAAGATGCTTGTGGCCGGCGTTCTGCTGAGCCTCCAAGACGATGGACTGCTCGACATCGACGCGCCAATTGCCGATGCGGTCGACTGGGGGTCGAGCAACCCGCAGATCACGCCAGCGCACCTCCTGTCCAACAGTTCGGGGCTGATCGGTCTGTTCCCCGATCCTGGCTACGGCCCGTACGTCTGCCAATTCCTTCCGGCCGGAACACTGCAGGACTGCGCCGAGAGCATCTTCACCTCGCCGAATGACGATGGCGACATCACGCCGCCGGATGTGGCCTTCAACTATGGCGGTGCCCAGTGGCAGGTCGCTGGCGCCGTGGCCGAAGCAGTGTCTGGCAAGTCCTGGGCCGAACTTGTCAACGAGACCTACGTCCAGCCGTGCGGAGTCGAATCGCTGGCGTTCAACAACCACTTCACACAGATGGGTGAAGGCTTCAACTACCCGGTCGAGTTCAACTCGGACCCATCGACGTTGATCGCCACCGACAACCCGAACCTCGAAGGCGGCGCCTACATCACGGCCCCCGACTACGGCCAACTCCTCCTCATGCATCTGCGCGGTGGCCTGTGTGGCGACGAGCAGGTGCTGTCCCAGGAAGCGCTCGACACGATGCACGCTGACCGGATCGCTGCGGCCTACGACGGTTCAGCCGGTGGTGCCGGAACGGGTTACGGCATGGGCTGGTGGATCGACCGTGAGAGTGGTCGAATCAGTGACGCCGGAGCGTATGGCACGGTTCCGTGGCTCGATCTGGAAGACGGCTACGGCGCCTACCTCGTTGTTGAATCCAACTTCGGTGACGGCGACGCCCTCGCAGAGCAGCTGTATGGCATCATCGATGACGCCGTCAACGAAGCCTGATCGATTGCGCGACGACATGGCCGACGACATCACGTTCTACGACGAAATCGAGAGCTACTGCGCGCAGCTGAGTACGGCGCCCGGTGGGTCGATCGATCTGCACGTCTCCACTGAGGCGGCAACGTTCGACGTGATTGTTGAACGGTGGGGTGGAGCACGTGAGGTCGTGTGGAAGTCGCTTGGCAACCCGGGCGTGTCGACGCCGCCACCGAGCGATGCCGACAGCAACGGATGCGGCTGGGGGGTCTCGCTGTCGATTGCCGCTGGCGCGTCGTGGAGGTCGGGCTTTTACCTCGTAACGGTCACTGCTGCTCACGCTGCGCCTGGCCGTGACGTGTCGTACTCCGGCTTTGTTGTCACCGGCAACCCGGACGATCGGGCGAGCGCCGTGCTCATGCTGTCGACGAACACCTGGAACGCGTACAACACGTGGGGTGGCAAGAGCCTCTACACCGGTGGCAAACAGGTGAGTTTTGAGCGGCCGTGGAGCCGCGGGATGCTCAGCCGGCCGGAAGTCGATCGGGATGATCGCAAGTCACGGCCGACGCGCTGGGGCGAAGAGCCCGACGTCAACGGCGACAGCTTTCAGCAGTACCGGTTCGCGCACGGCTACCCGGCAGCCATCGGCTCCACCGGATGGTTTGCCCACGAGCGACGATTCGTCGAGTGGGCCGAACGAGCTGGCTACCGGTTCGACTACTGCGTTTCGAGTGATTTGGAAGACCCGGACGCACTCGACGGCTACGACCTGTTTATCGATGTCGGACACGACGAGTACTGGTCGGCGTCACAGCGAAGGACACTTGAACGCCACGTCGAGCGGGGCGCCAACATCGCATCTATGTCGGGCAACACCATGTTCTGGCAAGTCCGCCTCGAAGGCAATGCGATGGTCTGCCACAAGTACTCGGCGCACGAGACCGATCCGGTGATGACCGAAGGCCGTGAGGCCGAGATGTCGGGCATGTGGTGTGATCCAATCATTGCGAACCCCGAGTGGTCGCTGTTCGGCGCTGGTTCGGCCTGGGGTTTGTACAGCCGCTTCGGACAGGCCACGCCGCGCGGATCGGGCGGCTACACGGTCTATCGAGCCGACCACTGGTTAGTTGCTGGCACAGGCCTGGCCTACGGCGACTTGCTCGGGACCAAGCACGGCGTTGTCGGGTATGAGACGACCGGTCGGCTGCTCGACTTCGACGACTACCAGCTCCCGATCACTCGGGCCCACGCCAAGGCGCCGAGCGGCGAGCAAACGGTCGTCGTTGCATTCACGCCGTCGAGCAATGTCGGAGTGGGCGAGTATCCGGCGTCGATTTCAGCACTCAGTGACCAAGGCGACCTTGAGTTCATCGCGTCTCGGCTGCACGGGCGGGTCGACGCTGACAGCCTGGCGCGCGTTCGACATGGCAACTCGGTGATGATGGTCGTTGAACCATACGGTGCTGGTGGCGGCGAAGTTGTCGTGATCGGTACGACGGACTGGGCATTTGGGCTCGGCGACGATCCCGACGTGCAACAAGTGACATCTAATTTACTCGACCGTTACCTGGGCTGACCCAGCGCCGGCGTATCGCTGATCACTACGCCTCAAGGTGACGGTGCACGTGCTGCTGGAGCACTAGGCACACGGCGTCGCCTGAGTTGTCGTCCTGAGACAATGTCGGACCGAATCGAGCAATGATTTGGTCGGCGACCGCTGAGATCAGTAGCGGCGGAATCCACAGTTCAATGCTAGATCGCGAAGGTCGTGGCCTGCCCAGGTGGGCGCAAGGCTGACCTGCGGTGCTGGCGTGCTTTCGAACACAGCCGGTCGAACGTCGACCACACTGCGACGCCGGTCGCGATCGTGGCGACCAGCGCCAGGTGAAGATCGAGCCATGGGGTGAATACGGGCCAGACTTGCCAGTGAACCAAGAAGATGTGCATCGAGGCAGCAGCGATCACGCTGATGGGCCTTGCCGCGAGGCGGGGCAAGGGAATTGTCGGCAGCCAAATGAGTGCGGCGCCGAGCAGAATGATGCGCCATTCGCGATCGACCTGGTCGAAATATCCGACGCTGGTCACAGCGAGGAGTGCGGTCACCAGGAGTCCTTGCCATATCTGGCGGGCGCGCTGCGCTGCCCAACCGAGCGCGATGAAACACGCGACGGTATGGGGACGGAACATTGAGTTGTACGAGTCGCCCAATTCGATGATCTGAAACCTGAAGAGCAGTGTGATCGCAACAACCCCGAGTGCGAATTCGAACGGGGCCCGCCGTTCAGCCCGACGAACTACCGGAATAGCGAAGAGTAGCCCGATCACGATTATCGATTGGACGAAGGTCTCGAAGTACCAGTATTCCCAGCGGCCGTCGCGGCGCCAGGCAGAGCCGAAATAGTTGTTGACAAGGAAGAGCGCTCCGAGGCTGTACCCGCCGAATAGGAGCATCTGCATGCCGATCCACGCCACAGTGGGAACGGCCACCCGAGCGACGGTTCCCAACACATTGCGGAGGCGTCCAGGCGTATCTGCGGAACTGAGCTGAAAGCGTGCAACGTTGTACCCGAGGACCAGCAGCAGCGTGTGTGCACCGCCGGGAACTCGATAGAGACCCATGTGGGTGCAGACAATCATGACGATCGCGAGTGCCCGGATCGCAATGCTGGTGTCGAGGCGAACCCAGCGTCTCGTCGGATCCGGTTCGTGTTCATTTGCCAGGGCAGTCAGTTTGCTGACGCTCTGAAGGTGCCAATCAACCGGGAGCCTGCCAATGAGTTCCTCGAGGCGGATCGACATCTCGACGTAGCTGAACGAGTCGCCTCCGAGCGAGGCAAACGTCTGCGTCGTCGGCGCCCTCACCGGTCCAACGATTAACTCGAACACGGCTTGCACCGTGTCGTGCGGACCGACGTGTGCGCGTGAGATTGATCGCGTCGCAGTCGTGATCGACGGTAGGTCGATCTTGCCGGACAGTGTTCGTGGCCATGCTGGCAACGAAACTGCAGCCAATAGCGCACGGGGGATGGCGACCAGCTGGGCGGCGGCGTTCAGTAGCTCGGTGTCGTGGGTAACTGATTCGATCGCCTCGTCGAGCCGGGCGATGACGAGCCCCCCGTCGTCGCCGGCACAACGGGCGATGATGCCACGGTCCGCAAGGTCGGCTTCGAGCTGGTCGAGATCCGTGCGTAGGCCGTGGACCTTGACAGTGCGATTTACTCGGCCCGTAATCTCCAACAGGCCGGCGTCGTTGAACCGTGCGAGATCGCCGGTCGGCAGGTCGGGGAATTCGTGGCCACGTGTGAGATCTTCAGGGCATGTTGCGTAGCCCATCATGACGTTGGGGCCGCTATAGACGATTTCGCCGATGCCGGGTTCGGCGTCTTGCACGGGTCGCAACTCGATTGCGCCGCCAGGAATTGGTCGACCGATCGAACCGGGCCAGGTTCGGGCGGCGTCGGGGTCGAGATATGCCATCCGGGCTGTGGCTTCGGTCTGGCCGTACATGACGAACATGTCGAAGTCGTGTTGGTCGCCTAGGTGGACGAGGTGATCGACGTCTGCCGGGTCGAGGCGCCCTCCGGCCTGGGTGACGTAGCGCAGAGACCGGGCGGCGAGCCGTTCGACGCCTGTCGCACGTTGGCGATCAAGGAGTTCGAATGTGTATGGAACGCCAGCGAGGCCGGTGACGTCCCACCGGTCGACCGCTGCCCAGAAGCACGGATCGACGACTGCATTTTCTGTCAGCACGACGGAGGCTCCGACAGCGAGATGCGATGTCAGCACCGACAGCCCGTAGCAGTAGTGCAGTGGCAGTGAGGTGATCGCCCGATCATCCGTGCCGAGTGCGAGGTAATCGGCAATGGCAATCGCATTGGACGTCACGGCGGTCTTCGAGAGCCGAACTAGCTTGCTCTTGCCAGTCGTGCCCGATGTGCTCATCAGGAGCGCCAAGTCAGGATGGATGTCGCCTGCCTCGGTGTTGCCGAACCGGGTCTCAAGCTGTGCCGCTGCGACCTCGCCTGAAGCGAGAGCAACAGGGTTCCCAATGTTCAGAGCAGCCAGAAAGTCGACCACAGTCTCCAGGTCCGGGCGGCCCACGATGACTTCGACATGGCGTTGGTTGGTACCGCGTTCGGCAATTCGATCGTCGATGCGTTCGGCGAGCTCGTCGAATGCAATGACGCGATCTCCGGCGATTACCGCAGGTCGAGCACCAAAGGAACGCAGCTGCTTGAGTGTGAGAGCGTTCAGCGCAACGCCGGGCTGATACGCGGAGGGAGCCGGTGAGCTGACACGAAATTCCTCATCCAGACTCACGGTCTGAAAGGTAACGTCACCGGGTGTTGTAAAGCAACCCTAACTTTGCGGAAAGCCGGCTGGTCGGACTGGTCAGGACGCGGTGAGGGCCTGCACGAAGTCAGCCCAGAGGTCCTCGACCTGCTCACAGCCGACACTCAAGCGGATGAGCGTCGGGGGGATTCGTTCCTGACCAGGAATCACTGAGCGGCGTTCCATCGTGGTTTCGACGCCGCCGAGGCTGGTTGCATGGTTGACGAGTTCCATCCGGTTGCAGACGTCGGTCGCACGCTCACCGGCGCCGGTTGTCTCGAACGACATCATGGCACCGAAGCCGGTCATGAACGTCGCTGCCACGGCATGCGTCGGGTGGCTCGGTAGGCCGGGATACAGCACGCGGCTGATCTCTGGGTGTCCTGTAAGTCGCATCGCCAATTCCATGGCGTTCTGCTGTGCTCGTTCCATCCGGAGTGCCATGGTGCGTGCGCCCCGGATTGTCAGGAACGCTTCCATTCCGCCGATCGTGGCCCCGTACAGGAGTCGCCGGTGGCGGAACTCTTCGAGCAGTTCGTCGTTTCGGGTAATCAACACGCCGGCCAGTAGGTCGGAATGGCCGCCAATGAACTTCGTGGCCGAGTGCATCACGACGTCGGCACCGAGGTCGAGTGGCTGCTGGTTGAGCGACGTTGCAAAGGTGCTGTCGACTGCGACGATCGTGCCGTCGCGACGCGGCGCTGCGCAGATGGTTGGCAGGTCGGCCACCGTCATCAGCGGGTTCTCCGGCGTTTCCAGCCAGACCAGGTCGCAGGTCTGCAGCGCGTCGAGCCACGCCGGTGTGTCGGCCTGATCGAGCCTGAGCACACTCCACCGACCTTGGGCTTCGCCTTCGTTGACGATGCCGGCAACGCCGTGATACGGGTCGACAGGCACAGCGATGGAGGAGCCCACCGGGAGCCGATGGAGGATCACTGCGGCGGCCGCCATCCCCGATGCGAACGACAACGCTTTACCGTTTTCCATGCCGCCGAGGAGTTCTTCGAGTGCGTCTGACGTCGGGGTGCCGTCTGATCGGCTGTACAACCGATCGTCTGGGAGGTAGAAATTTGAGGCCAGCACAGGCGCTACATTGAGCGGCTCACCTGGTGTGCGGTTGCGTCCAGCAGCAATCAGCCAGGTCTCGGGTGTCCAGTCGTTCATCGCGGCAGGCTACGGCCGCTACGCCACGGTCTACTCAGCGCGACGATCACGTCAGCATTCGTCGCGGACATCGGCTGATCGCTCGACGGCTATTGTTCATGTCGTGTGGTGTCCACGAGGTGCTCGACTTGCTCTGGCTGGTGCTGTCGGAGTTCTGGCTGCAGGATGCTCCAATCAGGATTCATCCGAGACGTTCAGCGGCCCAGCAAATTCGATCGATGCCCTGTTCCCGACTCTCGAACCCGGCGCCGACCTACCAGTGGGTGAGGCGTACGCACTCGTTGTTGGAACACATTGCGACGTCCGGGTGCTTGGTCCTGCCGTGAACGACAGGCTCTGGATCACCGACGAAGCAACGCAGCCCGGTGATTGGATGCCGGCCGAATGGGCAGAGGCGATCGAAGGTGGGCAAGAGCTGATCGTGCTCGAAGTGATGCTTTCTGACAGTGACACCAATCTGACTGCGACGGCTGAGGGGGTGTCGGTGAGGTATCGCCCCGTCGCGAAAGACGATGAGGTGCCTGGCTGCGCTTAGCGCTCCTGCGGCGTCGTCGGGAAGGTCCCTCGGGAAGGTCTTTCAACCGTGTTCATCGGCCGTGTTCACCCTGAGAACCGTAGCGAACATATGATCGTTGAATCGATTATATACGAACGCATGTATACTTAAATATGTCGGTCACCGTCAAGTTAGAGAGCGACCTCAGCGTCGAGGTCGACACCTGCGTCAACGACATCGTTGGCGTGCTCAACTCCCAGCATGCGGCGCTGGTTGACCGGGTCGTGGTGCTGTTGGCCGACGAGCGGTTGTGGGCTGGTGAAGGTATGACATCAATGTCGGCGTGGGTGGCGTGGCGGGCCGGGATGTCGCCGGCAATGGCCCGCTCGGTTGTGGCGATTGCCGAACGAGTCGCCGAACTTCCTGCTTCGATCGAGGCGTTCCGGCGCGGTGAGCTGTCGCTTGATCAGATGGCGGCGATTGCCCGGAACGCGCCAGCGTGGGCTGATGTGCAGTCACGTGATTATGCAATCGTGATGACCGTCACCCAGTTACGCCATGTCCTGCGGAAGTATCCGTTCCCCGTGCTCGATGACGACGGCCGCGAAGTTCCCGATGCCGACCCGAATACTCCTGAGTCTCCCGAGAACGAAGCCGACACCGAGGCCAAGGCCAAGGCCGCGGTTGACTCGGCAACGTCGCCAGATTCCGGGTCGGCGTCAGAGCGTTCGTCGGTTGAGGAGTTTTTGTCGCTGTGGCAAGACGACGACGGATCATTCCGTCTCTCTGGCCGTCTCGACGCTGATGCGGGGATGATCGTGCAGGCTGCACTCGATGAAGCCCGTGACCGGCTGTTTCAGCGCGGCGACTTCGGTGCCGGGCTCGCCGAAGCGCTGGTCGAAATGGCCCAAGCGTCACTCGACTCGGTTGCTGATCCGGCTCGCCGGTCACGGTTCCGGGTCAACCTGTTCATCAACACCGACAGCGACGCGCGCAACATGGCTGACGAACGCAACATGGCTGACGCGGCGGGCTGGAATGTGCCTGACGCGATCCGCCGCTACCTCACCTGTAACGGCACGGTCACCCCCGTGTTCTTAGAGAACGGGCTGCCGGTATCGGTCGGGCGTTCCCAGTACGTCGTCCCAGCCCGGACCCGCACCGTCATCGAGCACCGTGACCGTGGTGCCTGTCGGGTTCCGGGTTGTGATGCGACGCTCGGTCTTGAAGTGCATCACCTGATTCATTGGGAACACGGCGGCCGGACCGACACCGACAACTTGCTGTTGGTGTGCGGGAAACATCATCGGATGCATCACCGAGGCCGACTCGACATCACCGGCAACGCCGACCGGCCTGACGGCCTCGAATTTCGCAACCAACACGGCCGGATCATCATCCCATCAGGTGCAGCACCCAACCCGCCGACCGGGCCGCCACCGAAACCCGCAGCTGTCTATGCGCATCCCGATGGTGGGCGGATGGACACCGGTCAGATCTACTTCAACCCGCCCCGCACCTATCACGACGACCTCCGCCAACGGCTCGGGGCCAACAAGGACTACCTCGCAAAAATCCAGCCACCCGGCCTCCACTGACCGGCCTGCACTGATCGGGCGAAAGACGGTCTTCAGGGGCGGGAACCAGCGACGCGGCGGCCAGCAACCCAGACATCGGTGATGTCAGCGGGTGTCGCGAGGCGCACGATCTTTTCGAAGGTGCGGGCGTCATCGTCCAAGCCGGGCCAGGCCTGCAGCGGCGAACCGTTCCGGCGCGTGTCGACCGCGAGGGCATCGAACGGCCGACCAACTTCGAGCGCGCCGGTCGCAAGGCCGAGCAACTCGGCACCGCCCATTGTCGCCATCCAGAACGCTTCGACGATTGAGATCCGCGAGTTGGGGGTCCCGCGATCCTCGGCAGCCTGCAGCGGGTCGACGCCGTCTTCGAGATATCGCGACGCGGTAACGGCGTCGGCGCACTGCGGGAGTAGTCCGGGCCGAGCGCCACCAGCGACGTCTGACCCCAACCCGATCCGCACGCCGGTATCAAGGGCACGGCGCGCCGGGAAGACAGCGTTGCCGAAGTAGGCATTCGACAGTGGGCAGTGAGCAACACCGGCACCTGCATTTCGGATGAGCTCGAAGTCGTCGTCGCCAAGATGGTCGCCGTGGGCGAGCACGGTGTGGTCCTTGATCAGTTCGAAACCGTCGAGCGCTGCTGTGTCTGAGCGACCAAAGCGCTCAAGCGCTGCACCATGTTCCCAGTCGCTCTCGGAGCAGTGTGTCTGGATGATCGTGTTGGTCTCGGCAGCAAGTGCACCGAGGCCAGCGAGCAGGTCATCGGTACACGCTGGCGTGAAGCGGGGGGTAACGATTGGTTCGACGAGCGGCGAGCCAATTGCACGGATTTCGACGATCGACCGGCGTGATGCGTCGATACCGGCAGCAGCGTCGGCATCCCGATACCAGTCAGGCGTGCCTTCGGGATGGTCCATGCCGACTCGTCCAACGAACGCCCGTTGGCCGAGCTTGGCACAGGTGGCAGCGAGCATGGTCGTTGTTTCAACGGACACGGTGGCGTAGTAAGCAACAGCTGTCGTGCCATGCGCAAGCAACGTCGACACCATGTGCGGCCACACTTCGCCTGCAACTGCCGGGTCGGTCAACCGCTGTTCGAGTGGGAAGGTGTGTTGGAACAGCCAGTCTTCGAGCGGCAGGTCGAGCCCGGTGCCGAGCTGTTGCCACTGCGGCGCATGAAGGTGCGTGTCGATTAGGCCCGGAAGCAACACGGTGTCAGGACCGAGTTCGTGGTCGACGTCGTTGCCTGGGGCGAGACGAGCTGCCGGTTCGATGGCTGCAATCATCCCGTCATCGTCAACGGTGATGATCACGTCATCAAGGACAGTCAACCGGGTGCGCTCGGGGGTGTGCATCACCCGGGCTCTGACGGTAAACGAGCAACGCATTGGTGATCAGACCTGAGCGTCGGCGACGAGCGTCTTGCGGAGCTCGTACAACTTGCTCGTCAAGCTGACGTGATACCGGTGCGGGTTGACGAGGCGGCGCACGCCGATGTCCAACCGGTCGACGTCGACCCGGCATCGTTCGGCGAGCTCGTCGATCGTGGGCGTCGACGTCGCGTCGATGTCCTCGCTGAACACTGTGTCGTGCAGCAACTCGATGTGGGAAATATCGGCGCGGCGAATCACTTGATTGATGCCGTCATGGCTCGGGTGGTGGACGACCGTGACCTCGTCAGCGAGCGGCTCCTCGTCGGCGAGTCCGATCAGGTCGACAACGGCTGCGCCGCGCTGGTCGTACAGGCGCCAGACGGCCTTACGGCCGGGCAGCGGCACCTTGCCGGGGTCCTCGGAAATCTTGATCGCTGGGGTCCAATCGCCATCGCGATTTTCAATGCCAACGAGCTTGTAGACGCCGTTCAGAGCACCTGATCCGTGTGACGTGATCAGCCGGGTGCCAACGCCGTAAACGAGGCGTTTGCTGACACTGACGGCATCGATGCCCAGCAGCTCGGCATAGTCGGCGATCTGGGTGAGGATCTGCCAAATGTTGAGCTCGTCAAGGTCGCTCGACAGCACGATCGACGCGTCCGGATAGCCGGCTGCATCGAGAAGCTGAGCGGCTTGCACTGCCAGGTAGGCAAGGTCACCGGAGTCGAGGCGGACGCCAACGGGCTCGTGGCCAGCGGCGCGCAGTTCATCGAAGACGGTGATCGCGTTCGGCACGCCGGAGTCGAGGGTGTTGACCGTGTCGACGAGCAAGATGCACTCATCGGGGGCGGTGGCCGCCATTGCGCGGAAGGCGCCGATCTCTCCATCGCCGAGGGCCATGTACGCCTGGACGAGCGCGTGGGCGTGCGTGCCGATCGGCTGTTTGCCGAGGGCGATTGCTGCTTCGACGTTGGAGGTCGAAACGCAACCACCGATGAGCGCAGCGCGGATGCCTTCGTTGACTCCGGTCGATGGCCCGCGGCGCATCCCGAACTCGAGGACGCTTCCACCTCGAGCGCTTTGCACGACACGTGCCGCCTTCGTTGCAATGAGTGTCGGATAGTTGAAGTGGTTGAGAAGCGACGTTTCGAGCAGTTGACACACAGCAAGCGGCCCGGTCACGGTCACGATCGGGACGTGCGGATGGACGACGCGACCCTCGGCGATCGACCGGATCTCGATGTCATCAAAGCGACTGGGAGTGGCCAGCCAGTCGAGGAACTGAGTACCAAAAACTGGCGTGCCAGTCGGTGCGGTCATGGCAGCGAGTGCTTCGATGTGGGCGGCGGTGATTTCAAGGTTGTTGACCCAGGAGAGGAATGGGTCGAGTCCGGCGAAGACGCCGAAACCAGCTTGGTGGGTGCCGTAATCCGGGGTCGACCGGAAGAAATAATCGAAGTGGGCGCGTTGCTCGGAGATGCCCTGCGTGACGTACACCTGCGCCATCGTCAGCTCGTACATGTCGGTGAACAGTGGCCCGCGTGTGGCTGTCCATCGATCGGCGACCGTCGTTGCGAGTGGTTCGTGACTCATGCTGGCGCTCCAATGACGGTGACCAGTGCGTCGGCGAATTCGCTGAGCACCCGAGTAATGGTTGCATTGTCGGCGGACACCGGCCGAGTCGAGTCCCACAGCACGGTCGTATTGAACCCAGCCTTGGTGGCGCTCAGCGCAGTCGCCGAGACGCAGACGTCGGTCGCGATACCGCAGACAACGACACGCTCGATGCCGCGCTCCCGGAGCAGGCCGGCGAGGCCTGTCGGAATGTCGACAATGCCGCCGGGTTCGCGCATCGAGAACGCTGAGTACCCGTCTTCGCCATTGGTGCCCTTGCGGATGACTGCACTCGCTCGCGAGTCGGGGTCGAGGCCGTCGATCAGATCTGCACCCCATGTGCCGGCAACGCAGTGGGTCGGCCAGACGCCGCCGTCGTCGATGAAATGGGGTGTAGTGCCCGGATGCCAATCCTGTGTGACGACGATGACAGAGCGTGCCTGAGCGGCAGTGGCGATCTCGATGTTGATTGGCTCGACAAGCTGATCGCCACATTCGACGAACAGTGATCCGTCGGGGTGGGCGAAGTCGTTCTGCATGTCGACCACGATTAATGCGGTCGATGCGTCGTACTCGGTTGCGCTCACGGCCCGAGCATACGTTCAGCGCTGGCCACCGCCAGTGCCAGCAGATGGGACATTGGTCCTGCTCCTCACCATGTCGGGGAACAGGGCGCTCCCGTTCGCTGCGATTGGCAGTGGCGGGGGCAGCGAGGATGTTGGTTCGACTAGGAGAGAGAATGCAATGCGCGAATCTGATCAAACCGACCCCGACGAGATCGTGACCGTCCTGCTGCCGGAGGACGAGTACACGCATACGCCTGATGCGGCCGAGAACTACAACGAGTCGATGTACCTCAACGTCTTCGACCTCGGTCTGGAGGTGGGTGGCTGGTTCCGACTTGGCAACCGGGTCAACGAGGGCCACGCCGAGATGTCGGTTTGCATTTATCTGCCCGACGGCCGAGTCGGTTTCATGTACGACCGTCCGAAGATCGACAACAACGATGCAATGGACGCCGGTGGCTTGACGATCACCGTGGTCGAGCCGTTCGAGCATCTCACGGTCACCTACGAGGGCCGAGTCTGTTTGCTCGACGACCCGAGTGAAATGGCTGATCCGCGCGCTGCGTTCGGCACCAACCCGATGGTCGATTGCTCGGTCAGGCTCGACTACCGCGCCGTGTCACCAATGTACGGCGGCAGGCCCCAGTACGCCGACGGCCGGGAGATAGAGACGCTCAACGGATTCGCCAAAGCGCACTACGAACAGCACTGTTCGGTGATCGGCACGATCACCGTCGGAGACGCTGTCGATGTCGATGGTCGGGATGGTCGGGATGGTGTCGTCATGGAGATCGACGGCATGGGCTTGCGCGACAAATCATGGGGGCCCCGTTACTGGCAGGCACTGACGTGGTACCGCTGGCTTCCAATGGTCTTTAACGAAAACTTCGCGATGATGCTCTCAGTCATTGACCGCGGCATTCGTGATGACGGGTCGGCTCGCACGCCATCGGCGAGTGGGATGGTCTTGGTCGGCAACGAGTACCACCGGGTGACTGACTGTCGCATTGAGGCCGACTGGAACGAGGCCGGCGAGCAGACGGCGATGCGCTGCTGGGCGCAGACCGACGAGCGTGAGTACGAGGTGACCGGCGAGGTGCTCTCGATGATTCCGCTGCGCAGCCGGCGGACCACTCCCGACGGCAACCAGTTACATACCCGGATTACCGAAGCAATGACTCGCTACGAATGCGATGGCCACGTTGGTCTCGGAATGAGCGAATTTCTCGATCAGGTCGTTGACGGCTGGCCGATTGGCGTGCCCAGATAGTTGCGAAAGGGGCCTGACCCCATACGCAACTATCGGCCGCCGGCGCGGAGGCGTTCCTGCATGTCGTGGGGAACGCCGTGGGGGAGAGCCCGCTCATGCAGGAGTGCATCGATGCGGCTGCGCTGCGCGTGATCATCGATGAGTTGTTTGACGATGCGGTTCGTGCCTCTTGAGTTGTTGAGCACTTCGGCGGCAAGCGCGGCGACGGTGTTGTCCAACAAATCGTCGGCGACGCAACGGTCAACAAGCCCAATCGAAGCCGCGTCGGTGCCCGAGACGCGGCGGCTGGTGAACATCAATTCCTTTGCGGTCGACCGGCCGACGCGTTCGGGAAGCCGTACCGACATGCCCCAAATGGGCACGAGGCCCCATTGGCCGTGAGTGTCGCCGAGCTTGGCCGACTCGCCAGCAATTAACAGATCACAGCCCAACGCCAGTTCGAGGCCGCCGGTGTAGCAGTGGCCGTTGATGCGGGCGATGGTTGGTTGGGGTAGTGCTTCGAGTGCGTCAACCGTCTCGGTCTCGAAGTGCCGGCTGGGCGCTTTCTCTTCCGTGGCGATGGACGCAAGGTCGTGGCCAGCGCAGAACGCGCGACCGGCGCCTGTCAGCACGACGCACCCGACCGAGCCATCGACCGCGATTGCGTCGATGTGTGCGCGCAATGCGATGAACGACGCCGGTGAGAGGGCGTTGAGCTTGTCCGGGCGGTTCAACGTGAGTGTGGCCAGCCCGTCGACATCGCTCCGCAGCACCAGGTCGTTCGCAGGTTCGGTCATGGGTCAAAGTCTCGCGTCCCGCAACGAATCCCAGCGACTTGGCACATCGACGTGGCACAGCGGCTTGGGGTGATCAGCTTGCGGGAGAGCGGGAAAGAAGGTCGGGTGGGCGCAGGGCGACGTCGACCGTTTCACTCATTGGTTCGCGTCAGGTAAGGGCGACCAAGTCAGCGAACGACGCAATGATGTCATCGCGGAACCCGCCAGGGTCGGTAATCGCAGCGGGGTCACAGAAGATGCTGATGTCGAAAGCACCGTCGTACGACATCGCCGTGATGTTGGCACCGGTTGGGAATTTTTTATTGGTGTCGAATTACTGCAACATGAGTTTGGTTGCGTCGGATCTGCCGATTGCCAAGGAAAGATCAAGTCTGGATCAGGCCGTCTACGCTCCTGCTGGCGAGCGTTGACCGGCCGGGTTTGCGCCGAGGAAGGCGTCGTGATGACCAACTGGATAGAGGGTGACCTCCAGACCGACCATGGTGATTTTCGTCTGTATCGGACCGGTCGTGCTGGTCGCCCGTCCGTGTTGCTCGCCCATGGACTCAGTGACAGCGCGAAGTGTTGGTGGCGCGTCGCCGGTGCGCTCGCCGAGCAGTACGACGTGATCGCCTACGACGCCCGCAATCACGGAGCGTCGTCGACTGTGGCTGGCTCATCGACGGGTCTCGTCGACGACCTTGCCGCGATCATCGATACCGCCGGACTCGGTCGCCCGATGCTGATTGGCCACTCGGTCGGTGCCCGCACAATGGCAGAATTTGCCGCTTCCCACCCGGGGGCAGCGTCCGCTTTGGTGCTTGTGGATCCTCCATGGGCGGCCAATCAGGAACACGATGGGACTATCCCAGACGATCGACGCGAGATTGTGCGCGGTTGGCTCGTTTCGTTGGGTGAGGCCACCGAGCACGACCTCGCGGGGCTCGCACGGCAACAGCATCCTGACTGGCCCGAAGTCGAGTACTCCACATGGATCGAGTCCAAGCAGCAGGTCCGACCGGAGGCCGCCGACGCGCTCGATTCGGTTGGTTGGGGCTCGGTCGTGTCCGCGCTCGCCTGTCGGACGCTGCTCCTCCACGGCGACGTCGACAGGGGTGGCATCGTGGATGATGCGGTGGCCCGGCGAGTTGGTGAACTCAACTCTTTGGTCACTTGTCGGCGGATTGATGGTGCCGGGCACAACATCCATCGTGAGAACTTCATCGATTTCATCGATGAAGTTGCGGAGTTCCTCCGGTCGACCTGAGCCAGGGGCAGGGATCGTCTGGCGCGGCTGCATCGCAGCAGGAGCACCGTGGCCGCCTACGGTCGCGACATGACTCCTGACATTGAAGTGTCCCGCGACATTGCTGCATCGCCCGAAGCGGTCTTCGCCGCGATCACCGACATCACGCGCATGGGCGAATGGTCGCCTGAGACGCGCCGCGCCGAATGGAACGAGGGCTTCGACCAGGCCGAAGTCGGGGCCCAGTACACGGGCCACAACCAGAACGGCGAGAAGGAGTGGAGCATCATGGCCACGATTGTCGAACTGGTGCCGAGCGAGCGCTTCTTCTTCGACTGCAGTTCCCGTGATTTCGTATTCGCCAAGTGGGGATACGCCATCGAGCCGACCGCCACGGGTTGCCTGGTCACCGAGTACGCACAAGACCTGCGACCCGAAGCATCCAAGGCCCGGAGCGAGTCGATCTCTGGCGTGGCAGATCGCCTGTCTCACAACCGAACCGGGATGGAAGCCACCCTGGAACGTCTGGCCGCAGCACTCGAAAGCTAGACCGCGAGCAAGTTTCAGTTGGGGTCAGACCCCAACTGGAACTTTGCTGTCTAACGATCCGTGGAAGCGAGAGATGACCGCCACGACGATCGCGCCGACGGCGAGGCCAATGATCGCCGAGATGCCGGTGTTGATCAGCCAGGCGAGCAGGCCGCCGATGCCACCGATGTCTTCGACCTGCTTCTCGAGGTCGTGCACGAAGTCGTACGGGCCGTGCCAGCCGAGCTCGTCGGTTCCAATGAGCAGGATGTGCCCCCCGACCCAGAGCATGGCCGCTGTGCCAACGACCGTCAGTGCTGTCAGCAGCTTCGGCATGCCGTTGACCATTGCCCGGCCCAGCCTCTGTGAGCTGTCGGATCGTTGCCCAGCGAGCTTCAGGCCGATGTCGTCCATTTTCACGATGAGGGCGACCACGCCGTAGACGATGATCGTGATGATCACCGCGACGACCACGAGGATGATGGCGCGCTGGACGATCGGCTTGTCGATGACTTCTTTCAGCGAGATGACCATGATTTCTGCCGAGAGGATGAGGTCGGTTCGCACCGCGCCTTTGACAACTTCTTCTTCGGCCTCGGGGCCCTTCATCACTGCAGGCACGACGTGGCTGTCATCGCGTTTGAGCCGGTGATAGATCTTCTCCGCACCTTCAAAACAGAGGTATGTACCGCCGAGCATCAAGATGACTTCGACCAGTGTCGGAGCGATCGCGCTGAGGACCAATGCGATCGGCAGGATCAGCAACAGCTTGTTGCGTAATGAGCCAACGGCGATTCGTTTGATGATCGGCAGCTCACGGTCGGCGGCAAGCCCGCGGACGTAGGCCGGGGTCACTGCGGTGTCGTCGATCACCACGCCTGCGGCCTTCGCGCTGGCCCGGCCAGCTGCGGCACCGACGTCATCAATTGACGCAGCGGCGAGTTTCGCGAGCGCCGCGATGTCATCAAGCAATCCGGCAAGTCCGCCAGCCATGTCGTCTCCAAATCTTTCTGTCAGGTGAGAGGGTGAGTGTGCCTCATGAGCGCGTGCGTGGCGGTAGCGCAGGCCGGACCGGGGATGCGTATCGCCCGATCGGGAACAGTCATTGATCGTACTTCGTGCTCTCCGCCACAGCGTTGTTACTCGTAGCCCGATGCCGTCGACGGGCAAGCGCCAGCGATGACCACACATCTCTTTACTGAACCTTGTGGATTCGCAAGGAGTGCTCGAACAGATGACTGGCATGGTGGTCGATATGAAAGCAACAATCCCCCGTCGGCGATCCGTCCTCGCTCTTTCGCTCGCGGCCACGCTCGCGTTCGCGGCGTGCGGCTCGGACGAACCTGCCGCCGAAGACACGACCGCACCCGCCGAAGTCGCACCCGCCGAAGTCGCACCCGCCGACACCGAAGTCGCTGACACCGAAGTCGCTGACACCGAAGTCGCTGACACCGAAGTCCCAGCGACGATGGGCGACCCCGATACCGATTACACCGGTTCGTATGCGCTGGCCGACGAAGAGTTCGGCACGATGACGACGGTGACCGTTGCCGACGGCATTCGCACGATCGTGTCGAATGCACTGCCCGACCACGAAGTCGGCGAGTTCCCGAACCCCGGTAACCCGAACACGATCTCTGAGCAGAACGTCTCGTACGAGTATCCCGCCGACCCGGTGTACGTCGGGAGTGCAACAAATGCCATGACGCCCGGCGTGGCGGTCAACGGTCTGAAGTTCGAACCGGCCACAGCCGAAACCGTCACCTGCGAATCAGGCGAGACGTTCCGTGTCGAAGCACTGCAGGACATTTACGACCTCGGCCTCGACTTCAACAACGCCCACGTTCAGCCGACCGGCGAATATCACTACCACGGCATCTCTGAACTGCTCGCCAACGCCTACTCGACCGACAACGACCTCGTGCACGTCGGCTTCGCAGCTGACGGCTTCTTCATGTACTACTCGAAGTCGGGCGTTTACTCGCCGAGCTACTCGTTGTCGACCGACGCTCGCTCAGGCACCGATTGCGTCGGCTCGATGGCACTCGGCGGCGACGCTGTGGAAGTTGAGGGAACCATGGCGGACGGCACCTACGCCGCCGACTGGCAGTTCAGCGACGCCAACGGCAACGACAACCTGTTCTTGGACGAGTGCAACGGCACCGAGATCGACGGCACCTACGCCTACGTCATCACAGATGAGTACCCGTTCATCAGCCGCTGTCTCAACGGTGAGTTCACTGCGACCGGCCCCGGTGGTGGCGGTGGCGAAGACGCAGCAGGAGCCGAGGGTGCAGCACCCGATTTGAGCGAAGCAGCCGCCACCCTGGGCGTGACCCAGCAAGAGCTGCAGGCAGCACTCGGTGGCCCGCCGCCGGACTTCGATGCCGCCGCCGAAACGCTGGGTGTCACGGTTGACGAACTGCAGGCCGCGCTTCCCGATCCCGGCGGGGCGCCGCAGGGCTGACCCATCAACATCCTTCGTCGTCTGACGTTCGGCGTCGCTCGTTGCTGCAGCTGGCTGCTGGCACCCGTCTGATTCCGGTTGCCGAACATCGATCGTGTTTCGGCCACGACCTGTCTAGACTTCTAGAAGAGTTGAACCATGATGTCGAATCGTCATGTCGAACCATGATGAGGAAAGGGAGCCCGATGCTGGAAGTCAGTTCGGTACAACGCAAGAAGATGACGGAGCCCAATGCGCTGGGCTTTTTCGGCGAGTACGGCGGGCGCTACGTCCCCGAACCTCTCGTCGGTGCGTGCCAGGAAGTCGAAGCAGCCTTCCGCGACGCTTGGTCCGACACTGCCTTCCGACAGGAGTTCCTCGACATCCTGACGAATTACGTCGGCCGTCCATCACCACTCACCGACTGCGTCAACCTCAGCGAAGACCTCGGCCTCCGGCTGATGCTCAAGCGTGAAGACCTCAACCACACGGGCAGCCACAAGATCAATAACGTGATTGGCCAGGCACTCCTCGCGAAGCGCATGGGCAAGACGCACTTGATCGCCGAAACCGGTGCCGGCCAGCACGGTGTCGCCACCGCAACCGCAGCCGCGCTGTTCGGCATGACCTGCACCGTCTACATGGGCGAAGTCGACATCAAGCGCCAAGAGCTCAACGTCTACCGGATGGGCCTGCTCGGAGCGACTGTCATCCCCGCCTCCTCGGGAAGCCGCACGTTGAAGGACGCGGTGAACGAGGCCATGCGTGCCTGGGTCACCGAAGTCGAACACACCTACTACTGCATCGGCACCGTGATGGGCCCGCACCCTTATCCCTGGATGGTGCGCAGCTTCCACGAGATCATTGGCTGCGAAGCGCAACGCCAAGTCGTTGCCCGCCTCGGCAAGATGCCCGACGTGGCCGTTGCCTGCGTCGGCGGCGGATCGAATGCGGCGGGGCTGTTTGCTGGCTTCGTCGATCATCCCGAGGTCCGCCTCGTTGGTGTCGAGCCTGCTGGCGGCGCTGCAGTTGGCCGGGGTGTTCCTGCCGTCGTGCACGGTATGAAGGCGCACTTTTTGCAAGACGAAGTCGGCCAAGTGGTCGAAGCCGAGTCGATCTCGGCTGGCCTCGATTATCCGGGTGTCGGGCCCGAACACTCGAACCTCGCCGACATGGGCCGCGCCGAGTACTACCCAGTGACCGACGACATGGTGGTCGACGCCTTCCAGGTTCTATCGAAGCGCGAGGGCATCATCCCCGCACTTGAGTCGGCCCATGCAATTGCCTGGGTGATCGAGAACGCCGAGGAGTTGGCCGGCAAGAACGTGCTGGTCAATCTGTCTGGCCGCGGCGATAAAGACGTCGCACAGGTGCGGGAGCGGTTGGGTGAATGAGCGACCTCGCCGATAACCACATCAACACTCGGTCGCTCCAAGCTGAACTGACGGCCAAGCGCGACAGCGGCCGCAAGCTGCTTCTCCCGTACGTCACAGCGGGCATCGTGGGGAACTGGATGGACTGCGTCGAAGCAGTGATTGAGGCAGGTGCTGACGCCGTCGAGATCGGGATCCCCTTCTCCGATCCGGCAATGGACGGCCCGACGATCCAGCAGGCATCGGTTCAGGCACTCGATAACGGGATCACGCCGCACGGCGCGTTGAGCGAGCTCCGCACGCGCGAGTTCGCCGTTCCGCTCATCGCAATGACCTACTTCAACCTCGTGTTTCGGTACGGCAACGAGCGCTTTGCCTCTGACCTGGCAGCTGCCGGGTGTGCCGCTGCGATCCTGCCCGACCTGCCGTTCGAGCTGGCCGGGGAGTGGCACGAAGCTGCCGTAGCGCACGGCATCGAGAACGTGCTGCTCGCTGCGCCTGTCAGTTCCGACGAGCGGCTGGCGCAACTTGTCGAACGCACCAGTGGATTCATCTACACCGTCAGCACGATGGGTACGACGGGTGAACGCGCAGAACTCGACAATGCTGCATCGGTCCTGAGCCAGCGGGTCAAGGCGATTTCCGACCTGCCGGTGATCATCGGGTTTGGCATCTCCAACCCCGAGCACGCAGTCGCGGCGGCACGTGCATCCGATGGTGTGATTGTTGCTTCCGCGCTGATGCGGACGTTGCTCGACGGTGGGTCAATCGATCAGGTCGCATCGCAGGTCAACGCGATGCGAGTTGCCCTCGACGAAGCGTTCTAGGGCCGTTCGGTATGGGCCTGAGCGAGCTGCCGAAGTACCAGTCGATCTCGAACGACCTGCGCGAACGCATCGCGCAGAACGAGTTCTCGACAGGGGAGCGCTTGCCGGCGCAGCACGCCCTCGCCGAGGAGTACGGCGTCACGGTGATGACGCTGCGCCAGGCAATCGCCGAGCTCGAAGCCGAAGGGTTGGTGCGCGCCGCGAAGGGTAAAGGCACGTTTGTGTCGGAGCCGCCGAGCGTCAGATACGACCTCGACCATCTCTCCAGCTTTACGCAGGAGATGACGCACCAGGGCATCGACGTTTCGACCGACGTGCTGGCAATCGAGACCGACCCAACCGATGCCAACGCGGTTCGCGCGGCACTCGCCATGGCAGACGATGTCGCGATGGTCGCGCTTGTCCGCCTTCGTTCGACCGGTGGCGAGGCACTGGTGTTGCAGCGCAGCGTGCTCGCTACATCGCTGTGGTCCGAGATCTCGAACGCTGACTTTGCGAGCCGGTCGTTGTACGACGTGCTCGGCGAACAGTGCGGCATCGCGCTCGATCGGGCGTCGGAAACGATTCGGGCAGTGAGCCTCGACGACGACGCGGCAGCGCTGTTCGGAGTCACGCCGGGCAGCGCAGCGCTTGAGTCAATTCGAGTGTCGCGAACGGTCGACGGCGTGGCGTTTCTGTACGACCGAGCGTTGCTGCGCGGCGAGGCCACCGAAATTCGTACCGAGCGTTCAGCAGCCGGGATGCGCGTCGCCTTCCAAACGCTCTGACGAAGCGCCGTCCCTACCTCGTGCAGTGTCCAGGAACGTTTGCCCCGTTTGCGCGGTGCCCGCGAACCGCTGTTATGCGGGTGATCGGTGGCACCCTCGGAGGTCGCCGTCCTGGTAGACCGCCGTGTTCGACCTCGACGACGCCTCGGGTCTGGTAGTCGCGAGCAATGTGGCTGCACGCAGCTGACGTTGATGAAGTGGCGCCGGACAGTTGCGGTCGAAAAGTGTGTCGCACGCTCAGAGCGAGTTGATGTCGGTGGTGGGCCAGCGTCACGCGATCCGGACGGCGATCAGGAGGAGGGCGACTTCGAAGAAGCTGCCAAGGAGGGAGTAGATCCAGCTCTCGCCGATGCAGAGGCCAGCGATCGTGATCGCATAGAAGATGCTGACGGAGATGTTCAGCCTTCGGTTCAGTTTCGCTGGTGCCATGGGCGAGGCGATGACGATCACGCCGGAGACTCCGAGAGCGAGTCGCCAGCTTGAGACAGCGATCACGATCAGCGAATGGTCGCGCCGCCCAAGTCAGCCGCGAGTGCCGACGACCAGCGTGGTCATCTCGTCGATTAAGGGTGCGCTACTGACTGTGTCGAAGCCCGCAGCGTTCAACATCGCACCAATGGCATCTGCGGATCGCGACCGATGTTCCGGCACGAAGACCGCATGCTGCAGCGACCACGCAGACGCCCACCGACCGCTCCCCGCCATGAAGTCGTGAATCGCAATCCACCGAACGCCTCGATCAGCGAGGGCTGCGAGCAGCGGTTCCTGTGCTGAGCCGGGGATCGATGAGAACAAGTAGCTCAGGACGACACCGTCGTATGCCTGTTCTGGCCAGGTCGCGGGATCGAGCGCATTGCCTGCGAGAAACTTCACACGCTCGCTGCCCGCTGGCGCGCTGGAAACGACGGTGGCGAAGTCGACAACGTCCACATCGACGTCGTGGCGCTTCGCGACCGCCTGGGCAATCGCACCCCAGCCGCCTCCGAGGTCGAGGACGCGGCCTGTCGGATCTGGAAGGGCTCGGGCAAGCGCCTTGGCCGGGCCGAGCGAGCCTGCGTGTTGCGATGACTGGTAGGCGCGCGCCTCGTCCGGGTCGGCGAACCACCCCTGGTAGCCGCGACGCGAGGCTGGGTTGGCGAGGACCGAGGCGAGCACATTCTCGCCGGTATGGCCGAGGGTGAGCCGTGGTGTCATTTGCTGTAGGACCTGGCCGCCGAGGTAGTCGACGTAGGAATTGTCACCCGAGAGCAAGGTGGCCATATCGCCGGTCTGGTTCCAGACACCCTCATTGTTGAACACAATCCCAGCGTCGGCGAGCGTCAGCATCCAGGTGTCGACGAGGTCGGGGTCTGGGGATATCGCACTGAGGTCCTGGCTACGGGCCGGCAGGTGGTCGAAGACGCGAAGCTCAGCTGCGGTGAGGAGTGCCCAGGACGTGATGTAGCTGAACGCCGTTGCGTTGATGGTGCGGGCTGCCTTGCTCATGCTCATCGTTCGAGTGTGACAGGGCTCGCTCGTCTGGGAGACATGGGAGGCGTCTTGGCTGAGATTTCGACTGACTGGGAGTCAGCGAATGGTCGGGTTGTTCAAGTCGGTTGCCTCTGGGTCTGCTCTGGGATTGCAGAGGTTCGCGGCGATCGTTGTCAGCCCGGTCGCGATATTTGCGGTTTCGGTCGCGGTGAGATGATCGAAGATCATTCGCTGCACATCTTCGACGTGAGACGGCGCAAGTGATTCGAGCAGCTGGCGCCCAGATGCAGTGAGTGTGGCGTTCTTGCCACGGCCGTCAGCCGAGTCGGCAGTCACCTCGATGATGTTGCGGTCGACCAGGGTTCGAAGTCGATGGGTGAGGCGGCTCTGTGAGACGTTCGCGGCGTCGGCGAGGTCGGAGAGCCGCATCGTGTCGTCTGCGGATGCCGATAACCCAACGAGAATTGAGTAGTGCACTGAGAGCAGGCCATGGGCCTTGAACGTGCGCTCAAGCTGGGGGAGCCCGCGGTTGACGATTGCCAGTAGAGCCCGCCAGGCCGCTTGCTGCGTGTCGTCGAGCCAACGGGGTTCTGTCACGAATTTCATTGTAGTGGTTGACGCGACAAGTTTCTCCCGTTATGTTGACCCGTCAAGTAACTAGTTGATAGATCAAGTAATTGGTGACTATTTCCTTGTTCTCGAAACCCTCACAACTCTCCAGGAGATCTCATGACCACCACCCAACTCCCCGCCGGCACATGGCAGCTCGACGCCGGCGCGACAACCGTCAATGTGTCGGTCAAAAAGCTCGGACTCTTCACGATCCCCGCCACCCTCGCAGTTGCCTCTGGGACGATTGAGATTGACGCGAACCACGAAGTGACTGGAGTCGACATCACCGTCGACGCGTCGTCGTATTCGAGCAAGAACGCCAAGCGCAACAAGAGCGTCTTGGGCAGCGACTTCCTCGACGCCGACAACCATGCAGCAATCAGCTTTCGAACCAAACTCGTCTCGTTCGCCGACACCGCCTATACCTCGGCTGGGGTCGTCACAATCAAGGGTCAGTCCTCGCCGGTCGACGTGGCAATCGCTGACGTCGACGTCACCGGCGACACCGGGTCCTTCACGGCAACTGCAACCATTGACCGCAAGGCGATCGGCGTCGGAAAGTTGCCGACCTTCGTTGTCGGCCAGGACCTGCAGCTTGAGGTTGCAGTGGTCGCCCGGAGAGTTTCGTAAGTCCGCGCAGTCCGATCACCCGACGCATGCAGAGCCCCAAGGAACAAGGGGCTTCGCATGTCGGACGAACAGAAGACCACGGTGGCCGCAGGCGGCCCGTACCTGGTGAGCAATGGCGGGCCGGTCACGGCGAAGACGCCGATTGTGTCCGAACATGGCGAGCCACTCGTCTGCAAGACCGACTGGGCGCGCGGACCGTCCGGCCAGCGCTGCTCGGTCACGACGAAAGCAAAGATTTGTTTATGCGGGTGTGTTCCAACGTTCCTGGAGCGTGGAAAATACGCCCTGGTCCCAGGAAAACTCGACCATGTTGCCGTCGGGGTCGCGGAGCATGGTGATGAAGCCAATCGGCTGCGGCATCATTGTTGGCGGCATGGCGAGACAGCCGGCGATCTTGGCCCGCTCGGCGATGGCTTCGACGTCCTCTTTTGTCGGGAGCTCCATCCCGAGGTGCGCGAATGGTGCGAGTGTCGCGATCGGTGCGTTCGCGAACGGATCCTTGTCGGGATAGAACTGGGCGATGACAAGAATGAACGGATTGTTCGTCTTGTCAGGCATCCCAAGCCAAGCCCCGTAACCCATCTCGTCTTCTCTGCGATCGATCAGCTCGAGGGGGGTATACGTCAAATACCACTCGACTGTCGCGTCCATGTTGCTCACGCGGAGCGCAATGTGGGTCCATCGGGGTTCTGTTGGATGGGTGTTGTGGTTTGATTCGTTCACAGGGCCCTCGTTCGGTGTGGAGACCGCCGTGGCCTCGAAAGAATGTTGACCATACCATTGGTCAGTTGGTCAGACCAGGACAAATCGGCCCTGTTCTCGATCAGACACTGGTGAGAAATGGTATGTTGGTCGGACCAACCATCCAATGTGATCACTAGTGCGCTTATGCCGCAAGAACGCCGTTTCGATGCCTGACACGTCACCATTTGCCCCTATTTCTCGAGAGACCGTGAGCTCGCAGATTCGTAACCAGCTCCTCGGACGGATCTCGAATGGCGAGCTGGGCCCGGGTGCCAAGATGCCCTCCGAGCGCGAGTTGTCCGAGAAGTTCCAAGTAGCGCGGACATCGGTTCGAGAGGCCATGCAGGGCCTCGTGTCGATGCGGGTCGTTGAACGGCGCGGGAACCGCGCGTACGTCGCCGAACATTTGCCCGACGTTGTTGTTGAGCCCCATGATCAGAGCAAGTCGTTCGTGGCTGAGTTGTTCCAAACGCGACGGCTCCTCGAAGTGCCGTTGTTCGAGATGGCAGCCGAACAGGCCACCGACGCTGAGCGCGATCGAGTGGCAGCGGTGGCAGCGCGCTTCGATGCATCGCTCGACATCGTGGAATTCCGTCGCCTCGATCGTGAGTTTCATACAACGCTTGCAGCCGCATGTGGGAACCCGCTCCTGATCGAGTTGTATGGGAAGGTCCTTGACCAACTCTTTCGCTCCATGGAGTTTTTCACGCTGCTTTCAGCTCAGAGTAATCAGCTCGAAGTCGCCCAGATCATCGCTGAATCCTGCGATGCGCACCGTCGCATCGCCGATGCTTTCTGCACGGGCGATGCCCTCGCAGTCCGCCTTGCGAGCGAATCACACCTGGACTCAGTCGAACAGTCGATGGTCGACGATCTGCACTGACCTGCACTGACCTGCACCGACCTGCACTGGCTTGACGCTCATTTGCAGCACTGCCTGACCTCGATGACGTAGGCTCGCCTCAGTTGGTCAGTTGGTCTGACCACCGAGATGTCTCAGACTTGCGGGCCAGACCCGTTTCGTGGAGACAAGGGAGCAATGGCTATATGACTTCATTTGTACACAACGACGCACTCCGCACTGCGTGGTATCCGGTCGCGCGGGTTTCCGACATCGCTGACCGGCCGTTCGCCGTTCGGCTACTGGCGCAAGACCTCGTGGTGTGGCGGAGTGCCGACGGTGCGCTCGTGGTCGCTCCGGACCGGTGCCCACATCGCGAAGCACCGCTCTCGATTGGAACCGTGACCGATGGCGAGCTCGCCTGCGCCTATCACGGCTGGACATTCGGCTCACTCGGCACGTGCGTCGCGATCCCGTCGTCTGGTCCCAACGCTGCCATCCCACGGACCGCTCATCTGCCGTGCATGCATGCTCGAGAGCAGTACGGATTGGTGTGGGTGTGCCCGGGTGAGCCAGCAATGGACATCCCGCGAGTGGTGCAAGACAGCGACCCTGCCTTCCGTCGTCTCAATACAGATGTCGAGACCTGGGCAACCTCGACGCCCCGCCTGGTTGACAACTTTATGGACTTCAGCCACTTTCCCTGGGTGCATACCGGGACCTTCGGCGGAGGCCAAGACCCCATTGTTCCAAAGCTCGATATCGGGCCGTTGGACGATGATTTTTTTGGTTACGCGTACGAGGTCGACGCGTCGAATCCTGACGAAGCAGTGGCAGTCAGCGGAAGCGATGACGACGTTGTGCACCGCTCGATGAGTACGGGATTTGCACTCCCGTTCGTGGTGCGCAGCACCATTCGTTACGACGACGGGCTCGAACACATCCTGTTGCTCTGCAGTACGCCGGTCGACGATCTCAACTCGTTGTTCACGTTCGTCGTGTGGCGCAATGATGATCATTCGACGGATCCCGAAGAGATCCTTAAGTTCGACCGTGCAATTGGTGCCGAAGACCGAGCGATGCTGGAGCGTGTTCCAGGCACGCTGCCGTTGCAGCGAACGGGTTTGGTCAATGTGCAGTCCGATAAGCCGTCGGTTGAATGGCGCCGCCAGTTTGCGGCGATCCTTGACCTTAAATAGAGCCACCGTGTGGCGCAGACTTGAATAATTCGGCGAGAATCCCAACTCTTCGCTATGGTCTGACCATCAGTCCACCATCGACCAAGGAGCGACGATGAGTATCACCGGTATGAATCATGCAGTCCTGTACGTCCGGGATTCCGCGCGACATCGCGCGTTTTATGAAGAGGTCCTGGGGTTTGTCACAGTGATCGAGACTCCGGGTCAATTCGCATTCATGCGGGCGCCCCGGTCAAACAACCACCACGACATCGCCTTCTTCAGCATTGGTGCTGACGCCGGCCCGTCGGCGGCGGGAAGCGAAACGGTCGGGATGTATCACCTTGCATGGGAAGTCGAGACGCTCGGTGACCTGATGGAGATGCAGCAGCGATTGGATGCAGCGGGCGTGATCAAGGGATCATCGGACCACGGCCCGAATAAGAGCTTGTACTGCACGGATCCCGATGGTCTCGAATTCGAAGTGATGTGGCTCGTTCCTGCTGACCGATGGGGCGACGAAGAACACGAGGCGATCGTCCGGCCGCTTGACCTTGCGGCTGAGGCCCAACGCTTCCCCGACATGATGGCGGTTTCGTCATGAACCTCGCGAACCAGTACTGCCACTTCTTCGACGACGACGAATTCGTCGAGACCGACCGGCCCGGCTTCCGACGCCGCGTCCTCACTGGCGACAACCTGCAGCTCTGCTTCTGGCGGATTGCCGGTGGAGCGACAGGCTCGTACTTGCATAAGCACGACGAGCACGAACAGCTTGGCATCATCGTGCGTGGCGCACTCGACTTCCTGATCGACGACGACTCCGACAACACTGAACGCCAAGTCATCGGAGAAAATCAGGTCTACCTGGCGCCTGCCGGAGTCTGGCACGGCGACAGTTTGTTCGTCGGCGATGATGAACTCAACGAATGCTGGATCCTCGATATTTTCTCGCCGCCGCGCGACGAGTTCCGACAGGACCCGCAATCAACATCTACAAAAAGGATCACCACCAATGGCTGACTGGAGACTCGCCGTCGATATCGGCGGCACGTTCACCGACGTCGTATTACTTGATGCTGCGTCGGGCCGTGTGGTCGTTGACAAGACACTCACCACGCCGTCGGCGCCGCTCGACGGAGTGCGCACCGGTGTCACCCAACTGCTTGCCAAAGCAGGGGTTCTCCCGGGCGACATCACCGCACCGATCGTGCACGCCACGACGCTGATCACAAACGCGCTGATCGAAGGCAAAACTGGGCGAGCGGGCCTCGTCACCACAACCGGTTTTGGTGACACTTTGCTCATCCGGGACGAGCATCGCTACGACATGTACGACTTGCAGATCGAGTTTCCCGCGCCGCCCATCCCGCGCGACCTCACCTTCGAAATCAACGAACGCGTGGGGGCCGACGGCTCAGTCATTACCGACCCGTCCACTGCCGACCTCGATGCGCTGGTCGAAGAACTCCGCCGAGCCGATGTTGAAGCGGTAGCGATCTGCTGCCTGAACTCCTACGTCAACGGGTCGAACGAGCTCAAGATCGCAGAGCATCTGCGGAGCGCCCTTGGTGTCCCCGTGTGTATTTCAGCGGAGATCTCCCCGCAGATCCGCGAGTATCCACGGATGGTCACCACTGCTTGCAACGCCGCCACAATGCCCGTCATCGGGCCGTACCTTGATGAGCTGCAGAAATGGCTTGCGGCCGAAGGCTTTGGCGGTTCAGTTCTCATGATGCTGTCCAACGGCGGAGTCGTCTCAGCCGATGAGGCAGCAAGTGGCCCAATTCGCCTTGTCGAGTCCGGTCCGGCCGCAGGCGCTCTCGCTGGAAGCTGGTTCGCCAAGCGGCTCGGCATCGACCGGCTGCTGTGCTTCGACATGGGTGGAACTACTGCCAAGGCGTGCCTCATCGAGCACGGTGAGCCCGAACTCACCAACACGTTTGAGGTTGCTCGTGCCTATCGCTTCAAGAAGGGCTCCGGTTTTCCCGTATCGGTCCCGTCGGTTGACCTCGTCGAGATCGGTGCCGGTGGCGGAAGCCTGGCCCGTGTCGACCAGTTCGGTCTCTTAAAGGTCGGTCCAGAATCATCTGGAGCCGACCCCGGTCCAGCAAGCTACGGCCAGGGCGGAACCATCCCGGCCGTGACCGACTCGGATGTGATCCTCGGTCTCCTCGATCCGGCTGCGTTCCTCGGTGGCGACATGCCCCTGGATCGTTCGCTGGCTGAGAGCGCTGCACAAACGGTTGCCGACGGCCTTGGCCTCGAAATGCTCGACACTGCGGCAGGTATCCATGAAGTGGTGAACCAGAACATGGCAGCTGCGGCCAGCATGCACGGTGTTGAAATGGGTGTCGATCTCCGCGGTATCCCGTTGATTGCTTTCGGTGGGGCCGGCCCGGTCCACGCATGTGGCGTGGCGGAACTCCTCGAGTCAGATCGGGTCATCTTTCCGGTCAACGCGTCGGTGCTCTCAGCCTTCGGCACGCTCGTGTCGCCAGTCCGTATCGATCTGGCGCGATCGATGCCACGATTGATCGACAAGGTCACTGACGACGAGCGCGATCATCTCCTCGACGAACTCCGTAACGAAGGCCGACGTGTCTTGCGCGGTGCCGGTGTTCCCGACGACGCCATCATCTTCCGTTATGGCGTTGACGCTCGGTACTCAGGCCAAGGCAACGAGATCACTATCTGGGTTGGAGAGGGCGACGCCTGGCCTGCCACCGCAGCAGACGTCACCAGCGCCTTTGAAATCGAATATCGCCGCATCTACGGGATGACCATCCCTGACGTTGCCGTCGAGGCGATCACCTGGCGGCTCTCTGCGTCGGCCACAACGTCGCACGTCGAACCCGACGACTCGATTGCGCCGCACGAGGGCGACGTCGTGCCCAAGAGCACGCGCCCGATGGTGTTCTCACGCGGCGTCGACGCCGTTGAAGCCCCGGTCTACGACCGATTGACGCTTGGCGCAGGGGCCAGATTTACCGGCCCCGCCGTCGTCGAAGAGCGCGAAACTACTTCGGTGATCCGCCCCGGTTGGGACGTCGAAGTCGCCGCCGACGGAAGCCTTATTGCCAGCAGAACTGTGAAGGAGTCAACATGACCATCGTTGAAACACGCCCGTCTGGGTTCGACCCGATTGAACTCGAGATTCTGTGGCAGTCCTTGATCTCCACAGTCAACGAGCAGGCGCGAGCATTGCAGCGTTCGGCGTTCTCGCCGATCGTGCGCGAAGCCGGAGACCTCGCCAATGCGGTGTTCGACCGGCGGGGCCGCATGGTTGCTCAGGCAGTTACCGGGACGCCTGGCCACATCAATTCACTGGCCATCGGTGCGGCAAAGATGCTCGAGGAGTACCCGCTCGACACCCTCGAAGAGGGTGACGTACTTATTACGAATGACCCGTACAAGACGGCAGGGCAACTGCTCGACGTCACGGTGCTGGTGCCTGCGTGGCGCGACGGCAAGATCATTGCGCTGTTCGGCTCCACTATCCACCACACCGATGTTGGCGGCTACGGCATCGGTGCCGGCGGCCGTGACGTATTTGAAGAAGGGCTGTGGATTCCGATCTGCAAGCTGATGAAGAAGGGCGAGCGCAATAGCGACGTTTGGAAGTTCATCCTGTCCAATGTGCGTCAACCCGATCACATGGCTGGCGACCTTCATGCTCAAATGGCGTCGGGTGAAATCGGTGCGCAACGCTTGAACACGCTCTGTGCAGCGCACGGGCTCGACGACATCGAAGAACTCGCCGACGAGATCATCACGCGTTCGGAGGAAGCAACCCGAGCGAGCATTCGCGAGTTGCCGAGTGGTACATACAATTCCAGCGCGATTCTTGACCTCGCCGACGGGTCCAAGATTGACATCGTGTGTGCACTCACCGTCGATAGCAACACGGGTGAGATCACCGTTGATTACGAGGGCACCTCTGAAGCCTCGCCCTGGGGCATCAATGTGGTGATGAACTACACGCACGCATACACGACATTCTGCGTGCGTTCGGTCCTCAACCCCGACATCCCGAACAACCACGGCAGCCTGGGGCCAATCAAGGTCAAGGCACCTGAGGGTTCGATTGTCAACGCAGTCTCGCCGCAGCCGGGTACCGCCCGCCACGTCGTCGGGATGTTCCTGCCGAACGCGCTTCTCAAAGCACTGGCGCAGATCCGCCCCGAAGCAGCTATGGCCGAAGGTTCTGGTGCTGTGTGGACGATGCAGGTCAATGGCAGCCACCCTGACGGCAGCCCGTTCATCACGGCGATGTTCACCTATGCGGGCGGCGTTGGAGCCCGCGCTACCAAGCCTGGGCTGAGTGCTTGCTCGTATCCGACAGGCATCTCGGCGGTTCCGATCGAAGTCGTCGAAGCGTCGGCGCCGATCCGGTTCCACGAGAAGTCGCTTCGGAAAGATTCTGGTGGAGCAGGGGCGCAGGTCGGTGGGCTCGGTCAGGCAATCGCATTCAGCGTCGATACCGACCGAGCGTGGCAGCTGAATGCGGTCACGAGCCGACTTGCCGATGCTCCGCTGGGCGTGTTCGGTGGCGAACCTGGAGCCACTGGAAGCTTCCTGCTCAATGGCAAGGCTGTCGACACTCAGGCGCGCCTCAACCTGACCGGCACCGACGTCATCAGGCTTGAACTCCCTGGCGGTGGGGGATACGGGGCAGCGGAATAGCCATGAACGGATGGGCCGATCCGACGACGTTTGCCCACGTCTGGGCCAACGCCGTGTCGACGCGTCCTGACGCGCCCTTCCTCACGTTCGAAGGGCCTGACGGCAGCGTCGCTGACTGGACCTACGGCGAGTTCGATCGGGTGGTCGCCCGCACTGCAACTGAACTGGCCAGTCACGGAGTGGGCCCCGGTGCTGCGGTGCATCTCGCGCTCGCCAACTCGCCGACGTTCGTGGCGGTTTGGATTGCGACCATCCGGCTCGGTGGTTGGATCGTTCCATCAGATCCGATGGGTCGCAGCACGGAGCTCGAAGACCATATCGAGCGCACCGACCCGGTGGTCGGCTTCTTTGCCCAGGATCGCGCAGCTGTGTACCGAGCTGCAGCAACAAATGTTGCGTTGATCCCGGTCGACGAGGCCGACGTCGATTTCGAGTGGCTGCCAACCGAAGAGTTCGGCCGGTGGCCCGAGCCGGGATTGCGCGATGTGGCCGCTGTGATGTTCACCAGTGGCACGACGGGTCGGCCCAAAGGGGTCGTTGTTTCGCAAGCGAACTACGCCTTCGCGGGCAAGACCATGGCGAAGGCAGCCGACCTCACGAGCGACGATCGCTACCTCGTTGTCCTGCCGATATTCCACGCCAACGCGCAGTACTACTCATTTGCTGCAGCGATCTGGGCCGGAGCATCGGTCGCCCTGATGCACACGTTCTCGGCCAGTGGCTTCTTGCCGCAGGCGCAACGGCACGCTGCAACATGCGCGAGCCTGTTCGCTGCCCCGCTGCGAATGATCCTCGCGCGAGGTGGTCCGGTTGACGGGCTGCAACTACGCCACTGCTGGTTCGCCCAAAATATTGCCGATGACCAACACCGAGTGATCACCGAGTGGTTCGGGTGCCGACCGCGTCAGTTGTACGGGATGACTGAAACCATTCCGGCTGTGCTGACCGACGAGGCCAACGATCCCCGCGCCGACTCGATGGGGTTCGTCACCGCCGGTTGCGATGTCGAAATCCACGACGCCGATGGCGTTCGGGTGGGCCATGGCGAAGTCGGCGAGATCGTCGTCCGCGCGACACCCGGCCTGACGTTGTTTTCGGAGTACCTCGCCGACCCGGACACGACGGCCGCTTGCTTTGGCGGCAAATGGTTCCGTACTGGTGATCGGGCATCTCAGGACTCGGATGGTCGGTTCTTCTTCGACGGGCGCCGCTCCGACGTCCTCAAAGTTGCGGGCGAAAACGTTTCGACCGTCGAGGTTGAAGCCGTTCTCACTGCGCACCCCGGCGTGCTCGAAGCCTCGGTCATTGGGGCTCCTGATCCGGTGCGAGACGAAGTGCCTGTTGCCTTTGTTGTGGCTGCCGAGCCTGACTCGCCGCCGTCGATTGCTGCGTTGCACGAGTGGTGCCAGAGCCGACTCGGCAAAGCGAAGCAGCCGCGTGAGATCACACTGCTCGAAGAACTCCCCCGCACCAGCGTGGGCAAGATCCGAAAATTCATGTTGAAAGACGAGGTGTTGCAGACATGACCACCAACCCGTTGTCGATGAGCGACCAGCTCTTGGCGAGCCTCGAGGCATCGACTGCCGATGTGTCGCAGGCCGTGACGTTGCCGGCTGAGTTATACACATCGGCTGAAGTGCTCGCTTTTGAAGCCGAGGCGCTTTTCATGAAGGAATGGCTCTGCGTCGGGCGAGCCGAGAGGATCCCGAACATCGGTGACTGGTTTACCGTCACCATTGTTGACGAGCCGATCATTGTCGCGCGCAACAAGAGCGGTGAGGTGTGTGCGATGTCGGCTGTCTGCCAGCACCGCGCGATGCAGGTTTGTGAAGGCGAAGGAAACAGCACAACCTTCAAGTGTCCGTACCACCACTGGAACTACGGACTCGACGGTCGCTTGCTCGGTGCTCCAGCGATGGAACGGACCGAAGCCTTCAACAAAGCGGACTTCGGGCTTCCGCAACTGCGAGTTGAAGAGTGGCTCGGATTCGTCTTTGTCAACTTTGACAGCGACGCTGCACCGCTCGCCCCGACGCTTGAGCGCTATTCACCTTTTGTTCACAATTTTGACCTCGAAAATGCAATCTGTCCTGGCACATTTACGCTTGAAAATTTGCCGTGGAATTGGAAAGTGATGTTCGAGAATTTCAATGACGGCTACCACGCCAATCGACTTCATCAGTACGTCCAGGACTTTTGCCCGTCCAGCATGTCGGAGTTTCCGGTGCCATGGTCGGACGATTCCAACGTGATTTTCCGGACCGGCGGCTACACGCACATCGACGGCGGATTCAATGCCACGCATCGAGTGATCATGGATGTATTCCCTGATCTCACCGATGAAGAACGAACACGTTCGACTTTCGCACTCATGCCGCCCACCCTGTGTTTTGGCACGGCGCCAGACCAGTGCTTCTTCTTTCTCGTTCGTCCTACAGGCCCGGAGACGGTCGACATTGAGATCGGCTACATCTTCCATCCGTCAGCCCTCGAAGATCCGCTCTTTGAGCAGAAGATGGCGTTGTCGGATGCGGGTGTCCAGGTCTTTGTCGACCAGGACCAAGACGCCACGGCGAAGGTTCAGCAAGGACTGCGCTCTCGCTTTGCGCCGCGGGGGCGGTACTCGTGGCAAGAGGAAAGTCACATCCAATTCAACCGCTGGCTGGTTCAGCGGTATCGGGCTGGACAAGCGGCGTCAGTCGTCTCGTAACAGCGGCGGAACCGAGAAGGTCTACGATATATCAAATGGTCTGACCATCAGGCCAATTAGGAGAAGGAACCGAGCACATGCTCATCACCGACAAGATCCAAAGTCCGAAGCGTCGCCGTTTGCAGCGCACTATTGCCGGAGTGGCAGCGTTGACGCTTTTTGCTGCCGCATGCGGTAGTGACGACGCAGCCGAGCCGGAGCCAGTCGTGGCCGAGGCCGAAGTCGAAGCTCCCGTGGAGGAGCCTGTTGAGGAGCCTGCTGAAGCTCCTGTTGAGGAGCCTGCTGAAGCTCCTGTTGAGGAGCCTGCTGAAGCTCCTGTTGAGGAACCGGAGGTCGATGCGATCATTGCAGCATTCGACGCGAACGGTGATGGCACAGTGACCATCGGTGTCGCAGCGGCGGGACCGCGCGATGACAACGGCTACTACCAGTCGTTGGTCAACTTTGCCGAGGAGTACTCGAGCGAAAACGGGTTTGCACCGCCAATCGTGAGCGACAATATTGGTCCGGCTGAAGCGGCCCAATCGCTGGCCGACCTCGCTCAACAGGGTGTCGACATCTTGATGGTCGGGGCCAGTGAGATCGCCGAGCCATTGCCTGACCTCACCGAGCAGTTCCCGGACATTTTCTGGTACTGCAATTGCGGTGCGGGCTTCCAGGAGCTACCAGGTCTCGCGCAGGCCACTGATTGGGGCGCTGCGGTGCACTACTCAGCCGGGGTCGCCATGGGTGCCGTCCTTCAAGAGCAAGGGAGCACGAGTTCGGTGTTCCTCGGCTGCTGCGACATCAACTTTGAGGTCGAGGCATACCAGGCAACGTTGTACGGAATCCAGTCGGTCGATCCGAGCTTCACGATGGAGTACGTCGGCACGGGCGACTTCGCTTTTGACTTCGACAACTCGGCGAACGCCACGGCTGCGTTGACCAACGCACAGGCGAACGGCGCCACGCTGGCATACGCCTACCTCGGTGGAGCACTTGACCCGGTTGGCCAGCTTGCCGCTGATGAAGGCATTGCCGTCTTCGCCGCAGGTCCGGCCGACGCGTGCGAACGTGACATACCCTGGACCGGCAGCGTTGTCTTCGACGGCGGTGTCTACGCTTCGCAGGCGCTGACGCTGATCATCGACGGTGACCTTAGCGAGGGTTCGACCTACCAGTTCCCGACCGAGGCCGGGCTCAACGGCGCGCTGCTCTGCGATCCGTCGGCTGAGGCGAGCGCCGCTGTCGATGGAGCATTTGGATTGCTCGCTTCGTTTGACGACGCACTCTATGCGGACCTCGGTGCGATCTCGGGTGCGGCATACGGCGGCTGATGACACCGAGTTCCACAGACCGTAATGGTGCGGACCCCCACGCGGGGTCCGCACTGGCGGTTGATCTCCGAAAAATAACGAAACGATTCGGCGCAGTCACAGCGTGTGACAGTGTTGATCTTGCGCTTCGACGAGGGCGCATTCACGGCATCCTCGGCGAGAACGGGGCGGGTAAATCGACGCTGATGAAGATGCTCATCGGCCTTGTGCTCCCCGACGAAGGCACGATCTGCATCGACGGCGTCGAGCAGAAGATCCACAGCCCGTCTGACGCTTCGCGGCTGGGCCTCGGCATGGTGCATCAACACTTCAGCCTCGTCGAGGCGCTGACGGTCTGGGAAAATGTCGCGCTCGGCGAAACGGGTCGACTTGACCCAACCGCAATCCGCAACCGGATCGGTGATATCGCCGATCAATATGGCCTCGTCATTGAGCCTGATGCGCAGGTCGGTAATCTGACCGCCGGTCTCCGACAGCGGGTCGAGATCATCAAGTGCCTGCGGCGCGATCCCAGCATCGTGATCTTTGACGAGCCCACGTCGGTGCTCACTCCCGAAGAGTCTGCTCAACTTTTCGAATCACTCCGCCACGTCGTCGCAGATGAGGGTCGTGCAGTGGTGTTGGTGAGTCACAAGCTCGATGAGATTCTGCACGCCACTGATGACATTTCGATTATGCGCCAAGGCGCAGTTGTGAATCGCTTACTGGCTGAAGATGCCGACGCTCCAACACTCGCTCGCGGGATGGTCGGCCGTGAAGTATCGTTGCGTTCCGAACGCGCCGCGTTTGGGCTACTCGCGGCCAATGCTGCGCCGACGGCCGTGCACGACAATCAAATCGGCGACGTTGTGCTCACGATGAGCGGCGTAACGGTTCGCGGTTTGAGCGGGATTCGCGCGCTGGACGATCTGTCGATTGAATTGCGGGCGGGTGAGATCGTCGGTGTTGCAGGAGTTGAAGGCAACGGCCAACGCGAACTCGGCGACTTGCTGTCGAGCCTGGTATCGCTTGACGCTGGGTCGGTGAGTGTCAATGGCGAACACATTCCTGCTGGCCGATCGGGTGCCATGGCCAAGGCTGGCGTCGGCGTGATCCCCGAAGATCGTCACGACAGCGGCGTCGTACTCGACATGTCCGTTGCAGAGAACCTGGTCTTGGTCGATCAGTCGAACGTTGCCAATCGCGGCTTAATCGACCAACACGCGCTCGAAGCATTCGCGGTGGAGTTGATTGAACAATTCGGGATCCTGTGTGCTGGGCCTCATGCACCGATGTGGTCGCTCTCCGGTGGCAACCAGCAACGCGTTGTCCTTGCTCGCGAACTCGCACAGCATCCCGTGGTGCTCGTGGCTGCCCAGCCAACACGCGGTCTCGACGTCGGAGCAATCGAATACATGGGGGAGCGGCTTACGGCTGCTGCCTCGGCCGGCGTTGCCGTACTGCTGATCTCCAGCGAGCTCGAAGAAATCCTTGACCTTTCGCACCGAATCGTTGTTATGCACTCCGGTCGAATCGTCGGAGAAATGAACCGAGCGGCCGTCGATATCGAGCAGCTCGGTTTGCTCATGGGTGGAGCGGCGACATGACCGAAATGACGACCTCCAGGCAAGGCGCGCGAATTGGTGAATGGCTCGCCTTTTACGGGCTGAGTGTGCTGGTCGCGCTGCTTCTGTCAGCACTGCTCGTGGAAGCGACGGGCGGAGATTGGCGCCCGGTGGTCAGCGCGCTGCTCGATGGCAGCCTGCGTAGGCCCGGTCGGTGGGGCGAAACCCTCGGCACTGCGGCTCCGATGTTGCTCGTTGCGGTGGGCACGATCATTTCCGGTAAGGCCGGGCTCGTCAACATCGGCCAGGAAGGCCAACTGTTCGTTGGCGCCGCGTTCGCTACCTATTTTGGCTTCTTAGTCGGCGGACCTGGGCCGTTCAACCTGGTGATCATTGTGATCTTCGGCGCTGTTGGTGGGGCCCTCTGGGCAGGTGTCGCCGCTTTGCTTAAGTTCTGGCGCAACGTGCCGGAGGTGCTGTCGACACTCCTCCTCGTGGCCGTCGGCGGGCAAGTCGTTGCCTATGGGCTGAGCCAATCGTGGCTGCTCCTTGCGCCGCTTGGGGACCGTGGAAACCGCAACCAGGTCAGCCAGCAACTCCCGAAAAACAATCGTCTGCCGAGTCCTGAAGTGTTCGGCAACCGGATTCCGTTGGCGGTAGTGATCGGCCTCGTGTCGGCGGTGGCGGTCAGTGCGGTCCTCGCTCGAACAGTGTGGGGATTCCGTCTTCGGATGCTCGGTAGAAATTCTCGTGCCGCGCAACGATCGGGTGTGTCGCAGACCGGCTACGGCGCCTCGGCGCTCATGATCAGCGGTGCTTTTGCCGGCCTGGCCGGAGCGGTCATGTTGGCGGGGGGCGGGTTCGCTTTCGGCAACTATCAACTCGTTCCCGGATTCGCCACGAATATTGGTTGGACTGGGCTGCTCGTCGCGTTGGTTGCTCGAGAGAAAGCACTTGTTGCCATTCCGGTGGCGTTCGTTTTCGCTGGTTTGCGGACGGGCTCGAGCTTCGTTGGTTCGACTGGTGTCGAAGGTCGGATCACCGATGTCATCCAAGGGTTCTTGGTGTTGGCGTTGCTGGTCCCGCCAGCGGTGATGTTTATCCGTGATCGCCGACGTGCCCAAGCTGCGGCTGCGGAGAGGGTGTGATGATGTCTGGATTCTTCGGCGCGATCATCGACATCGTTTCCAGCGAGTCGACCTATATCAATGGCGCGCTGTTCGCCGCGTTCCTCGTCTTCGCGGCGTCAGGTGAGTTCGTTGCCGAACGCGCCGGCACGCTGAACATCTCGGTCGAGGGGATGTTGCTTGGCGGCGCCTTCACCAGCGCCATTGGCTACCACCTCACCGACTCGATGTTGATCGCACTCGTGACCGGTGTTGCAGGTGGATTGATCGTCGCTGGCGTGCAAGCCGAGATGAGCCATCGCCTGACCGCCGATCAGTTTGTGGTTGGTCTGACGCTCAACATCTTGGTGTTTGGGCTGGCCGGATTCCTCGACAACGAGATTGAGCCCGAGACCCAGCTTGCAAGTCGCTGGGAGATACCACTGCTGCATGACATCCCGCTGTTTGGTACAGCGCTTTTCGGCCAGCGATGGCCCTTCTATTTCCTGTTCCTGTTGCTCCCGGCGACATGGTGGATTGTCTTCCGAACTCGTTGGGGCCTCGAACTGCGGTCGGTTGGCGAAAACCCCCAGTCGGCCGATGTGTCGGGAATCGACGTCAACAAGCGGCGTCGCCAGAGCATCTACTACGCCGGCTTCACTTCGGGAATGGGCGGATGGTTTCTCATCTTTGGTCAGATCGGCCTGTTCGAGGATTCGGTCGTCGGTGGCCGTGGGTTCATCGCTATTGCTGCGGTCATCTTTGGAGGCTGGACGGTGCGAGGCACCGTGGCGGGCTGCGTGATCTTCGCGGGGGCGCTTTCGTTCCGGTTGTCGGTGCAGGGCCTTGGCTATCAAGTCAATAGTGAGCTGTTGCAGTCGTTGCCGTTTATCGTGACGCTCGGCGGGATGGCAATCTTTGCCCATCGCGTCCGTGCCCCCGCTGCGTTGGCTCAGCCCTTCGTCCGCGGCCTGAAGTAATTTTCGGCATGCAATGACGGTGTGGGAAGCAATCCTGTTGCTCGGCGGCGGCTTGGTTGCCGGCGTGATCAACACGATGGCGGGTGGTGGTTCAGCACTGACCGTTCCGCTCCTAGTGCTTGCTGGTGTGCCCGGCAATCAGGCAAATGGTTCGAATCGAGTGGGGGTGCTCGCGGCGAGTGGCGCAGCAGTCGCGTCGTTCCGTCGGTCTGGGGTCGATGGGCTCAAGGGTGCAGCGCCGGTGCTCGGACCTGCAGTGATTGGTTCCTTGATTGGCTCGTTCGGCATCAGCCAGCTTGCTGATGAAACGTTCGAAACGATCTTCGGTTACCTCCTCATTCCGATCATCGTCCTCACTATCTTCAAGCCGAAGCCAAATTCGGATGCCGAGCCGTGGTCGGTGCCAGTCACAGCAATCATGTTTTTTGCCATTGGCCTGTACGGCGGTGCGTTCCAGGCTGGCGTCGGCCTGGTGATGCTCGCTGCGCTCACCCGCGCCGGGTTCGACCTCGTCACAGCGAATAGCGTGAAGGTGTTGGTCAACCTCATCGTCACGATGATTGCTCTGCCGGTATTTGTCCTCCAGGGCAACGTCGTGTGGGCGCCGGCACTCGTGCTTGCTGCCGGATTCCTTGGTGGCGGCTGGCTTGGTGCCAAGCTTGCGGTCCAGGGCGGCGAGCGGATGGTCCGAGTGTTCATGATTGGCGCGGCGTTCTTCCTTGCTGGGCGGCTCGTTGGTCTGTGGTGAGGCCAGATACAAGTGTTGTTGTTATCTGCGTGAAATAGAGCGTTCACAGAGCGGTCTTATGGTCTGATTTATATGAACGCCGTATGCCTGACAGCGACTCCCGACACGTGTTTTTGGGGGTATCTCGACGCAGCTGAGCAGCCTGTCCTGAGCGTGGCGCCCGGCGAAACAATCACGATCGAGGCGATCACGCACCATTCAGGTGATGCGCCCGACCTGCTGATGGACGACGGAATCAAGGCGATCTGGGACGGCATTGCTCCTGAGACTCGGACGCCCGGTGTGCACATCATGACCGGTCCAATTGAAGTGCAGGGCGCCAAGCCCGGCGACACGCTGCGAGTCGAACTGCTGTCGATGACCCCGCGGATGCCGTATGGCTCCAACCTTGCGGCGAATTGGGGGTTGTTCCACAAACAGTTCAACAAAGAACGCATCACGATCTACGAACTTGTCGATCCGGATCAGGCTGGCGGTTTCCCCGCAGCAGCTCGCCCCATGTTCGGCTTCGACTTCACCGCTCTCGAGTTGTACGACATCCCGGGAGTCATTTCCGAAGCGGAGCCGGCCAAGCGTGAGCCCTTCCGCCGAGCCGTCCAGGTGCCGGTGCGTCCGCATCTCGGGGTAATGGGCGTCGCTCCGCAAGGCGGTCGCGTCAGCAGCATCCCGCCAGGGGTGTTCGGCGGCAACGTCGACAACTGGCGCTTCGGTCCCGGCGCCACTGTGCACTACCCGGTCTTTCATGAGGGCGCCGGTTTTTACGTCGGGGACCCACATTTCGCCCAAGGCGATGGCGAGATCTGCGGCACAGCAATCGAGGCTTCGCTGAACGTCACGCTCCGTTTGTCGTTGGCCAATGACCTGCCGGTTGCAGCCCCGTTGCTCCGAACCGACACCCACTGGTATACGCACGGCTTCTCCGGTGGCTCTGAAGAGGGCGTCGACGGCCTCGGTGTGGCGATGGCAATGGCAGCGGAACAGATGCTTAAACTGATGGTTGACCGAGGCGGTTTCACAATGGACGAGGCGTACTCGCTCGCCTCGGTAGCGATTGACCTCGGCATCACCCAAGTTGTTGATGGCACGGTTGGCTGCCACGCCGGTATCGCGCACTCGATTCTCGACCGCTGACTCATCACGTTCAAAGGCCTATATGTATCTCACACCACACGAACAAGAACGGCTGATGGTCCACGTGGCGGCTGATGTTGCACGCGGCCGGATGGCCCGCGGCCTCCAGCTGAATTACCCCGAGGCGGTGGCGATTCTCACCGATTGGGTCCTTGAGGCCGCCCGCGACGGGCGGACGGTTGTCGACCTGATGGACGCAGGCCGTCACGTGCTGACGCGCGATGACGTGATGGAAGGCATTGCCGAGATGGTCCGCGACGTTCAAGTCGAGGCGACATTTGCGGACGGGACCAAACTCGTCACGCTGCACAACCCGATTGGAGCGAGCCAATGATTCCGGGAGAGATTGCAGGCCCTGATATCCCGATCGAAATCAATGTCGGGCGGAATGTTCTGACATTGCGTGTCGAAAACGGTGGGGACCGGCCTATTCAGATCGGTTCGCACTATCACTTTGCTGAGGCGAACCCGTCGCTGCGGTTTGATCGCCCGCTGGCCCACGGCCGCCGGCTCGACGTGCCCGCTGGAACGGCAATTCGATTCGAACCGGGCATCGCCACCGATGTCGACCTCGTCCCCTTCGTGGGCGATCGGGTGATACCGGGCCTGCGCGGCGAGACCGCTGGCCGGCTCGACGAACCAAAGGGTGTGTCATGAGCCGAATCGATCGATCCCGCTACCGCAATCTGTATGGGGCAACCAAGGGCGACCGCATCAGGCTCGCCGACACCGAGCTGTGGATAGAAGTCACCGAGGACTATTGCGCTGGTGGCGACGAAGCTGTCTTTGGTGGCGGCAAGGTCATTCGCGAGTCAATGGGGCAGTCGACACGAACACGAGCTGACGGAGCACCCGACCTCGTCATCACCGGTGCGGTAATCCTCGATCACTGGGGTGTCGTGAAGGCTGACGTCGGTGTCAAAGACGGACGGATTGTCGGGATCGGCAAAGCCGGCAACCCCGACACCATGGATGGTGTCGATCCGGCACTCGTCATTGGGCCGTCGACCGAAATCCTCGCCGGCAACGGCAAGATTCTCACCGCCGGAGCCATCGATTGTCACGTCCACCTCATTTCGCCCACACTTCTGGACGAGGCGTTGACGTCAGGAATCACGACCATCATCGGTGGTGGGACCGGGCCTGCCGAAGGCACCAAAGCCACGACTGTGGCGGGATCGTGGTACCTCGAGCGGATGCTCGAAGCCCTCGACCACTGGCCCATCAACATTGCCCTCATGGGCAAGGGCAACACGGTCAATCCTGAAGCAATGTGGGAGCAGCTGAGGTCAGGGGCAGCGGCGTTCAAGTTGCACGAAGACTGGGGCACCACACCTGCAGCGATCGACGCCTGCCTGACCGTGGCCGATGCCTCGGGAGTGCAAGTCGCAATCCACACCGACACCCTCAATGAGGCGGGCTACGTCGAAAGCACGTTGGCCGCGATTGCCGGGCGTTCGATTCACACGTTCCACACCGAGGGCGCCGGGGGCGGTCACGCCCCCGACATTATGAAGGTGGCGTCGCACTCCAATGTCCTGCCATCGTCGACCAATCCGACTCGACCGCACACGGTCAACACCGTTGCCGAACACCTCGACATGCTGATGGTCTGCCACCATCTGAACCCCTCTGTGCCGGAGGATCTTGCGTTCGCCGAGAGCCGCATACGGCCGTCGACGATTGCGGCCGAGGACATCCTCCACGACATGGGAGCGATCTCGATGATCGGCTCCGACAGCCAAGCAATGGGTCGTATCGGCGAGGTGGTGCTGCGGACCTGGCAAACGGCACATGTGATGAAGCTGCGTCGAGGAGCGCTGTCAATCGGCGACGCATCTGACGGCCCTGGTGACAACTTGCGGGCTCGTCGCTACATCTCGAAGTACACAATTTGTCCTGCGGTCGCCCATGGGTTGGCCGCTGACGTGGGATCCGTCGAAGTCGGCAAGCTTGCTGACCTTGTCCTGTACGACCCGGCTTTCTTTGGTGTGCGTCCGCATTGCGTGGTCAAGGGCGGAATGATTGCATGGGCACAAATGGGCGATGCCAATGCGTCGATCCCCACGCCGCAGCCTCAGCTTCCCCGGCCGATGTTCGGTGCCGCTCCCGGTGTTGCCCCTGGGCTTTCGCTTGCGTGGGTTTCGAACGCAGCCCTTGATGATGGCCTCCCCGATCGGCTGAACGTGCGGCGCCGATTCGTGCCTGTTTCGAACACCCGCAGTGTCGGCAAAGTCGATATGCCATTGAACGATGCGATGCCCGACATTGAGATCGATGCGGACACGTTCGCGGTGCGCATCGACGGTGACTTGATCACAGAATCACCAGCCGAGTCCTTGCCCATGGCCCAGCGGTACTTCCTGTACTGATGGCGTTACTGACGGCTGGCAAGACGTGAACTCGGCGTTGATGATGCTCATCGACGGTCGATTTCCCGCGGGCGGCCACACGAACTCGGCGGGCGTCGAAGCGGCGGTTCGGATCGGTGACATCCGAGACGACGCGACCCTCGAGCGGTATCTCAGAGGTCGCCTTGCAACGACGGGCAGAGTCGATGCTGCGTTCTGTGCGCACGTTGCGGCACTGGCCAATCCGACTGATGCAGTGCTTGGCGTGATCGATTCCGAGTACTCGGCGCGCATGCTGTCGCCGCAGCTGCGCGATGCCAGCCGACGTTTCGGTCGCCAACTGTTGCGTGCTGGTTCGACGGTGTGGAGCGGCCCCATTGTCGACGCAGTGGCACGGTCTCAATCAGATGCCCACCAGCCAGTGGTGCTTGGCGCATTCGTCGCTGCCGCTGGCGGCACACCAGACAATGCTGCAGCGCTGTCGTTCCATCATCTGGCTGCAGCGGTCACGTCTGCTGCGATCCGTCTGCTGGGCCTCGACCCAATGACCGTGGCCGCAGTGCAGGCTCGTGTCGGATGCGAGGTTGACCAATGGATGGTTGATGCCGAGTTGTGGGCCACCTCACCTGTTGCGGAACTGCCAGCGTGTGGTGGCTCGCTGACTGAAATCCTTGCCGAAGATCATGGGCGCTGGGACGCCCGCCTGTTCGTTGCCTGAATCGAGAAACATGCCCCCACACGACATTCCCCATGACAACTTCCTCCAGGACTCAGCACCGCCTGATCGCGTTGGTGCCACGGCGCGACGCGCAGTGCGCGTCGGGATAGGTGGCCCGGTCGGCTCGGGCAAGACGACACTTGTTGGTTCGCTCTGCGCGCTCCTGCGCGACGAGCTGTCAATCGTGGTCGTCACCAACGATATTTTCACCTCCGAAGATGCAGATGCACTGCGCAACGCAGCCGCCTTGCCAACAGAGCGCATCGTTGCGGTCCAAACCGGCTGCTGCCCGCACACTGCAATTCGTGATGACATCGCGGCCAACCTTGACGCAGTCGAGCAACTGGAGACGTTGCACGGCGATGTTGATCTCACCCTGGTGGAGTCTGGTGGCGACAACCTCACGGCGATCTTCAGTCGAGGCCTTGTCGATGTGCAGGTCTTCGTGCTTGATACCGCCGGTGGCGACGATGTCCCGCGCAAAGGTGGCCCCGGTGTAGCGATGGCTGACCTGCTGGTGATCAACAAGGTCGACCTCGCGCAGTACGTCGGGTCTGATGTCAATCAGATGTTGAGCGATGCGCGAGACCGGCGTGATGGTCGACCAGTGATCCCGACATCGCTCGTAGATCAATCAGGAGCGCGTGAGGTTGCTGAATGGGTCGTCGCTCAGATTGCTGCGCGTCGCCAGTGAAGGGTCATGGTTCGATTGTCGTAGCGAGTGGGGGCCCAACGTGCAGGTCGACACTGCATTCGTCGTACTCAGAACCGCCTTTCAGTATCCGCCAGTGTGGCGAACGGATTCTGGTCGCGGCGTCCGCGGCTGCACCTGTCGGGGGCGATGCACTGTCTCTGGACATTGCAGTCCTCACAGGGGCGCATGCAAACATCGGAACCGTTGCGTCAACGATCGTGCTCCCGGGCCCGACCGGTGCGCCGTCGAGAATGTCGACGCGATGCACTGTTGGTGTGGACGCCCACCTGGAGTGGGTTGGCGAGCCAACGGTGTCGGTTATTGGCTCCGACCACACCATCACCACGACGGTCGACCTCGATCAGTCAGCGACCTGCCGGGTCGTCGAAGAGGTCTCCCTCGGACGTTCCGATGAGCTATCGGGCCGCCTCCGATTGGTGCTGCGAATCGAGCGCGGTGGGCGCCCACTCGTCCACCACGATGAAACCTTCGGCCCGAACGTTGCTGGGTCGGGCAGCGTGGTGTCGGTGGGCGATGCCCGCCACGTTGTTTCGGAAGTGCTGGTCGGCGTCGACGCAGGCCAGTCGCGTGTGACGATGTTTGAGGGGTGCCGTGTTGGTTGGCTCCCCGTTGCCGACGACGTGGTGATGATGCTTGGCGTTGGGCCGAACCGCCCCGCAGTGCGTGCTGCGGTGGCGAGCATCCGACCCTGAACGGCTACTCGATTGTCCAGCCAGCAGGAAGCGGGGTGTCGCCGATGACCTCGTGGGTATCTGGGTCGACTTCGACGCCATCGAGGTGGGCCCACAGCATGATTTGGTTGCCCCACGGGTCCATGAATGACGCGTTTGCCCCGCCGAAGTCGGTCCAGAAATGATCGCGCCACAACTCGGTGGCTCCAAGGCGGACCGCAGCTTCGAGGATGCGTTCAAAGGAATCGTCGTCGCTGACCAAGATCCAGGCTCGGATTGACCGGCCGGGCCCGCTGAGGTTTGTGGGTTCTTGCGGAGCGCTTGGCGGCCGCGGGCGCATGTTGGCGGCGCTTGAGATGCCCATATGAAGGTTGCCATTTGGCCCCTGCGAACCGTCGTCGATCTTCTGATTCTGGCCGGGGACGATGCGTGCGAAGACGTCAGCGATCCGATCCTCGACCTCCCAGTTGAAGACTTCGGCGTAGAACGCGCGTGCGGCGTTCACATCGTCGGACGGGAAGTCGACGAAAACGAGTGTGTTTGGATAAGTCATGGTGCCCCCTTGAGCGCGTTCGGTATGCCTCTAAACTACTGTCTGGTCTGATGGTCTTACCACTTGGCATTTCAGTTGATTCCCTTCGTCAGTCGCGCGGTTCGTTCACCGAGGCGGTCGGCCTGCCTCCAATGGTGTATTCCGACCCCGAGTTTCATCGTTTCGAAATGGATGCAATTTTCGGTGCCGATTGGCTGTGCGTTGGCCGCCAGGAGCAGGTTTCCGAGGTCGGCGACTACCTTTCGGTGACCCGCGCCGGCGAACCGCTGATCGTTGTGCGCTCGAAAGACAGCTCGATTCGTGTCATGTCGGCGGTGTGTCAGCACCGAGCAATGTGCATTACCGCATCTGTCGATCGGACCGATGACGACATGTTGGCCCCGCCGGATCTTGAGTCGGGGACGACACGTCAGTTCCGCTGCCCCTACCACTTCTGGGTCTATGACCTTGATGGACAACTCGTTGGTGCACCTGAGATGAGTCAGACGCCAGGCTTTGACATGGCCGATGTACAGCTGCCGAGTCTGCCCGTTGAAGTTTGGAACGGCTTTATTTTCACCAACTTTGACGCTGATGCTGAGCCCCTTGCGCCGCGCCTCGCGAAGCTCGACGCAGTGCTTGCGAACTACGCCGTTGAGTCGCTTGTCACGGTCGACCCGGTGACGATCCCTGACGTGCCGTTCAACTGGAAAATCATGATCGAGAACTTCATGGAGATGTACCACAACAGCCGGTTGCATAAGGGAATCCATGAGTTTGCTCCGTCGTCAGGTGCCTGGTACTCCGATTCGGACCCGGGTGATGTTGCCATGTTCGGCTTCAACGAAACCATCGAGCCGGATGGCGGATTTAACCCGACGTTCAAAGCGCTTTTCCCGCCGTTGCCCGGCACCACAATCGAAGAGCGCCAGCGCGTCGTTTTCGCTCTGGTTGCGCCGTCACTGTTGATGGGGTTCCAGTCAGACTCTGCGTTCTGGTTTTACGTTGACCCGACCGGCCCAACCACCCATGCGTTGAGCATGGCCTACATCTTTCCGGCTTCGACAATCGACTTGCCTGACTTTGGCGACACCCTTGAAGAGGCGATTGCTGGCGTGTCGAACTTCAATCGGCAAGACATGCCGACCAACGTGTCGGTGCAACTTGGGATGCAGTCCCGATTCGCTCCACGAGGTCGTTATGCCTGGCAGGAAGGTGTGCTGGCGCAGTTCAACACCTGGCTCGTGAGCCGGTATGAAGCAGCAGACTCGAAGCAGTAGCAGAGCAGGCAGCAGAGCGGTGTTCAGCTTGTGGGATTAATCAGGGCGCTGTAGCGGCGGCGCCATTCAAGCGACGCTTTGTCTGACTGCACGTCCACAAGCGCTCCACGATCGAGCGACAGCTCCCCAGGGAACTGTTCGAGCATCTGGCGATCTTCACGGGCAACCTCTCGCTCGAAGTCGACGATCTGCTGACCCGTTGCCGCGACGTCGTCATTGCGCCAGAGAACGAACGTGAAATAGCTGCGATCAGCGCTGATGGGTGATGCGGTCATGAATAGTGTTTGTTCGATGCCGTTTTCATACGACATGGTGCTGCGCACCGAGAAAGGGAGTGCGAACCCGGTTGACATGTGGAGCTGAATGATGTCGTCACCGCTGCCCGACATCACCTTTGCTTCTGCCTCGTTGTTGACCGTGACCGAATAGGTGTATCCGTAGAACGTGTCGTCGAGCTGCTCGAGGGTGAAGTTGGGAACGGTTTGCTCCTGCTCGCGTCCGAAGGTTCCGGTGTGGGTGTACGGGAAGTGTGCGACATCGAGCATGTTGTCGATCATCCGCGTGACCGAGCAGTTCCAGACCTCCATTGACGTGTTGAGGCGCGTGAACGAGCTGTCCTCGTCAACTCCGAGGTGCGGAACTGATTGTGTGGGCTCGCCGGGGCAGAACCAGACCAGCCCGTAACGCTCGGTGACCGAGAGTGCAAAGAGGTGGGCGGCGGGTGCAATCGTTGCCCCGGGGCCTGACGAGGGCACGCTCACACATCGGCCTTGATCGCCGAAAGCCCACCCGTGGTACGGGCAGTGCAGACAGCCATCGATGACGGTTCCAAGCGACAGTTTGGCTTCGCGATGTGTGCATTGGTCGGCTGCTGCGATGAGCGTTCCGTCTGGGCCTCGCCACAGAACATACGCTTGATCGCGCACCTCAACGGGATACGGCTGGCCGCCAATGGCATCACTCGTTGCAACGGCATACCAACATCCGTCAAGTGGCGAGCTACCCACCGGCGGCGGCTAAATGAGGTGGGGAACAGAAGATGAAGAACATGTTGTACGCACATTTCGTGTGTGTTGGTCTGTTGGTCTTACCATAGAGTTGCGTAGCAGCTCAGCGCAAACGACAATCAGCATGGAGATCACCGATGAAAGCAATGTTGTACACCGAAGTCGGAGGCCCTGAAGTCTTTCAGTTCATCGACGTTCCCGACCCCGAACCGGGCGCGGGTGATGTCATTGTCGACGTGGCTGCAACATCGCTGAACCGACTTGACCTCGTGCAACGTGCGGGCTGGTTCCAGATGCCAGGTTTCGAATTTCCGCACATTGCGGGCATGGACATCGCCGGCACCGTGTCGGCCGTGGGCGATGCGGTGACCAACGTGTCTGTCGGTGATCGTGTCGTTGTCGATCCGTCGCTGGCGGGCGTTGCGGAGAATTCGAAGCTCGCTGGTCGCGGCGATCTTTACGGAGATCTGGGCATCATTGGAGGCACCGTTGCGGGGGGCTACGCCGAAAAGTGTCTCGTCCCGGCTTCGCACGTGTACATCGTTCCCGCCGACATGCCTCTCGAACACGCTGCGACATTCCCCACGGCGTTCCTGACCGCAGCACACGCACTCTTCGACGTTGGCCAACTGCAAGCTGGCGAAACTGTGATGATTCACGCCGCCGGTTCAGGTGTGTCGACGGCCGGCATCCAGCTGGCGAAAGAGGCTGGCGCAACGGTGCTCGCCACGGCCGGAACCGACGAAAAATGCGCACGCGCATTGGCGCTTGGCGCCGATCACGTGGCGAACAACCGGACCACCGATGTCGCCGGTTTTGCCCGCGAGGTCACGCACGGTGCTGGGGTCAACATGGTCTTTGATCACGTCGGTACGGCCCTCTTCGGCGCATCACTGTTCGGTCTCGGGGTGCATGGACGCCTGGTCAACTGTGGCAACTCCTCAGGTGACGAGGCAACGATTCCGTCGCTGGGCTACCTGTTCCATTCGGGCATCAAAATCCTTGGTTCTGACCCGTACCGGCCTGAAGAGTTTGGCCCGGTCTGGGACAAGTTCTGCAGCGCCAACTTCGAGGTCGTTATCGATTCCGAGTTCGATCTTGCCGATGCAGGCCAGGCACAAGACAAGATGATGCAAAGCGACTTCTTCGGCAAGATCGTGCTGAAGCCCTAGGGGGTTTTGGTCAGCATGTTTGAACCTCGCGACGCTCCATATCCGGAGATCAAAAAGACGCACACGATGGCCCACGCGGGCCGTCCCTGGACTGACTACAAGCCGCCGCCCGCCGCTCCGGTGTGGGCAGCAATCGAGGGCCTTGGCCGGTACTACATCTTGCTTGCGGCCCTCGAGCTCAATGTCTTCGACACATTGCAGCGGTTGGGTCCGTCGCCGGTCGAAGACATCGCCGTCGCGCTTGATGCATCAATCGATCATGTCCGAGCACTCCTCGACGGGGTCGTTGCACTCGAACTCCTCGACCAGTTCACTGACATCTACGAGCTCAACGACGCGGCGAAGCGATACCTGGTGTCGGACAGCCCTGCCTCAATGGCGGACCTCATTCCCATGGCGCCAGGGCCCCACGAGAACTGGACGCAGCTCGCCGACACGGTGCGCAACGGCCGCCCGGCCACGCCGATCGAAGATAATGCCGCAGCCTTTTATATTCCCCTGGTCGAAGGAACATTCACGACGATGTTCCGTTGTGCTACTCGTGCCGATCTCAAGATCCGCTATTCCGCTCTGCGGGCACCCAAGATCCTCGACCTCGGAGCCGGAGGGGCGCCTTGGGCCATTGCGATGCTCAACGGATGCCCCGCCGGCTCAGCGGTGATCAATGATCTCCCAGGTGTTTTGAGTGTCGCCGAGGCCAAAGCCGCTGAGCACGGTGTGGCCGACCGTTGTGAGTTCCGCCCTGGCAACTTCCACACGATTGACATTGAGCCCGCCGAGTACGACATCGTCGTGCTCGGCCACATCTGCCGCACCGAGGGTGCAGCCGGTGCTCAGCACATGATCGAGCGAGCGTTCTCGGCTCTGAAGCCAGAAGGCCGGCTCGTTCTTGCTGATTATTTCACCGATATCGAACGCAAGTTGAACCCCCACGCGGTCATCATGGGAACCACCATGATGGCGAGCACCGAGAAGGGCTTGTGCTTTACGCACCAACAGTTCTCGGAGTGGATTCGTGCCGCAGGTTTTATTGGCCTCCGGCTCATTGAGCCGATTGGTTTTCAACAGAGTTTCGTTGCAAGTAAACCCCGCCAGAGTCTGGAGACTTCATGACCGAACAGATCGACACCCTTATTGTCGGCAGCCACGTCGTCACGATGAATGAGACGCGTGATGTGATTCGCCACGGCGCAGTCGCAATTCGTGGAAACACCATCGTCGACGTTGGTAAGCAGACCGACCTTGAAGCGCTGTACACAGCCAAAGAGACCGTCGGGAGCGACCGTTTCGTTGTCACGCCCGGGATGGTCAACACCCACATTCACATTACGGGCGAACCGTTGACGCGGGGCTACGTCCCCGACGACACTCCGTTCGAAGAGAACGTATTCATGTGGCTCTGCCCGCTGTACTCGGTGCATACCGCAGAAGAGGAACGGCTGTCGGCCCAGCTCGCGGCCGTCGAGATGTTGAAGTCAGGCACGACAACCTTTCTCGAAGCGGGAACGATCCGCTTCCTCGACGAGGTCGTCGACGGACTCGTCGAGGTCGGCATCCGCGGACGAGTCGGTAATTGGGTGTGGGACCTTCCCCCAGAACCCGACGTCTACAAGCAGAACACCGATGCAGCAATCAACATGTTGCAGCAGCAGTTGGTTGACCACGGTTCGGTTCCCGACGCCAGGGTGGGCACGTGGTCGACCCTGGTTGGTCACACCACAGCGTCCGATCCGCTCTGGAAGGCCGCTCGGGAGTTGGCTGACGAGCACGGCACCGGCATGAGTTTCCACATGTCGCCGGCGAAGATGGACCCGGAAGGCTTCATTGCCGAGTTCGGTCAACGCCCGATGATCCACCTCGCCGAGCTGGGGATCTTGCGTGATGACGTTGCAATCACCCACTGTGTTCAGATTGACGACCAAGAACTCGCCGTGATGGCCGAGATGGCTGTCAACGTCGCGCATTGCCCGACCACTGCGTTGAAGGTCAGTTACGGCGTCACTCAGGTTGGCAAATTTCCCGAGATGGTGCAGATGGGTGTCAACGTCAGCATCGGCACCGACGGCAACAACGCATCGAACTACTCCGACCTCATGCGGGCGACCTATTTGGTGGCGGGGTTGTTCAAAGACGCCCGACAGGATCCTCAGATGTTCCCGGCCGAGATGGCCTACGAAATGGCAACGCTTGGCGGCGCCAAGACCATGCAGATGCAAGACACCATTGGCTCACTCGAGGTGGGCAAGCGCGCCGACATTGTGTTGCACGACACCGATCGACCAGAGTGGCGACCGCTACTCAATGTGGCCAACCAACTCGTGTGGTCCGCCGACGGACGCGGCGTGCACACGGTGTTCGTCGACGGTGCCAAAGTTGTTGAGAACGGTCAAATGACCACGATCGACGAAGGCACGTTCTACAACCGCTGTCAGATGGCCGGCGAAGCCATCACGGCTCGCTCCGGCCTGCCTGACAAAGCAAAGTGGCCGCTGCTCTAGACCCGAAGGATCTGACCGGGTCGATTGATAGGAATGGTATGACGTTCGAAGCTGAGATTACGCCGGGCATGGCACCGGCAGAAGCTGTTGAACTCGGCTGTCTGGTCGAGGAGGCCGGTTTCGATCGCCTGGGAATTTCCTGTGTTGCGCTTTGGCCCGACACGTATCAATTGCAGGCACTCATCGCAGCGCGTACTGAACGGATCCACATTGGTTCCATGGTGACCAACCCGTACACGCGGCACCCAGCGGCCCACGCAAGTGCACTGGCGACGCTGCAGGAGTTGTCTGGCGGCCGAGCTTTCTGTGGGATCGGTGTTGGGGCCGGGCTCGAAGAACTTGGTATCGATTACCCCCGCCCGGTTCGAACACTCCGTGAGTCGATCACGGCATTGCGCGGCCTCCTTGCCGGCGACGAGGTGACGCTCAATGGTCAGGTGGTGAAGTTGGACAAGGCGCGACTCATCCGGCCGCCAGCGCAGCGTGTGCCGATCGCGATCGGTACACGAAGCGAGGGTGTGATGAAACTCGCGGGCGAAGTCGCTGACATAGCGCTCGTCGGAGCGCGGCACCTGACCCCTGAAATTGTGGCGCGCTATCGACGATGGCTTGCTGAAGGGGCCGCTCGGGCCGGACGCGATGTCGACGAGATCGAAGTGCTGCCTCGTGTCACCCTCTGCGTGTCTGACGATGAGGAGTTGGCGGTGAACAGCGTCAAGAGATTTGCCGCTCACTACCTCGACATCCTCGGCGACTATGGGCCGCCGGTCGATCCGGATCGTCGGCGCAAGATCGTGGCCACTCTCGATGATGCGACAGGTTGGTACTTCGACTTGAACCGCTACGACCCACCGGAGATGCTCGATCTCATCGATGCTGATCTGGCTCGAAAGTTCGCCGTTGTTGGCACCCCTGAGCAGTGTGCCGACCAGATTCGTGAGTTGCAAGCGCTTGGTTTTGCTGGCGTCAGTTGCAATTTGGCAGCGGTCAACCGAGGGTCGATGTACGACGGTTTACGCGAAACCATCGAGGGCAGCAAGCGCGTGTTGCAGTTGCTTGCCAGCTAGCGGCGCGGCCACCTGGAAACTGATTCGACCCCGCTTCGCTTGCGAAGGGCTGCGCCTGCTGCGACGGCGTCATCGGTCAGCGCGCGAATATCGACAGTTACGAGTTCGCCCTCGGCAACAACGTGCTCGCCGGCGACGTAGACATCGCGGACCGACCGCCCATCTGACCCCCAGATCAACTGGAGGACTGGGTCTGGGCTTGCCGGAATCCATTCGACCCGGGTCCGATCGTGGACGACCAAATCGGCTTGCTTGCCGACTTCGATAGAGCCAACCAGATCGTCGATGCCGAGTGCCTCGGCGCCGCGGATCGTCAGGAGTTCAAGTGCATCGTGGGCACCGAACACCGTTGGGTCGAGGTCGCGTTCTTTGGCCATTCCCGTGAACAGGGCGGCAGCACGAATGCCGTCGACCATGTCGCCAGCGTTCTCGGCGTCGCATCCCAGCGCAATTCGACCGTTCCGCTGCCAGATGTCGAGATGCCGGAACTTGCGCGAAAGCCCTTGACCCAGGCGTAGGTATGCCCACGGACATGACACGACGGCTGAGCGCCTTTCGATCAAGAGGTCAACCTCGGCGTCGTCGATGTGGACGGCGTGGCCGATTGCCAGGTGCGGCCCGAGCACGCCGAGCGAATCAAGATGGACGAGCGGGCTGAGGCCGGTTCGAGCGAGATAGCTGTCGGTGTCGCTGGTGCTGGGTGAAAGATGAAAAGTCATCCCGACATCGCGCTCGCGAGCCAATGCGGTTGCGGCGACAACCAGTTCGTCTGACATCAGGTCGTGGCCGACAAGGGTGACCCAGCTCGACACGAGGGGGCCAGTGATGAGGTCGAGCGCTGTGGTCTGGCGTTCAATCACTTCGTCGACCGACCCGGTGAACGGTCCGTGCTCGATATCCCATCCCCACGTTCCGATGGTGAGGCGGGCGCCGACCTGCTCGGAGGCTCGTGCAATTCGGTCGGGGTGCGCAACAGTGCCGGCCTCGAATGTTGTCGTGATGCCGTTGGTTAACGACTCGGCGAGGGTCAGCGTGGCGGACAGTTCGTCGTCGTCGCCGGTGTGCTCGGCGTGGACCGGCACGACCCAGGTAAAGATTGCTTCGCCTGGCGCAAGGTTGTCGGGAATCGACGACTGGATGAGCCGGTCCCCTGTGAGATGTTGATGGCCGTTGATATACCCGGGGAGGACCAGATCGTTCGGCGATCCCGTTACCACCGCATCTGGGTAGATCGCCCGGACGGCGTCGAAGTTGTCCACCAGGGCAATGGTGTTGCCATCGACAGCGATTGCCCCATTGGTGAGAATCTCGCGCTGCGGATTCATCGTGACGACGGTTCCTCGGATGATTTGCATCCCCTAAAGTATGGGCCAAAGATCTCGCGTCAGCGACCTGGAAGGCCTAGCGTTGGCCAGAGATGAGCACATCAGCCGACGTTGTTACCAGCTACTTGGACGCATTCTCGCGAGGCGACCCAGACGAGATTTCTGGCTTTGTCGCGGAAGGGTTTCACAACGAGCACCTCAGCTCGATCGCATCGAGTTGTGTCGGTATCGACGAGTACCGCCGACGGCTACCCAACTTTTTGGCGACGTTCGTCGACCGGAGCTACGCGGTGCTTGAGCTCGTCGAGCAGGGAACAGCGGCGCACTCTCAGGTCGTCGTGCGAAACGACTTTACGGCCCTGTACGACGGTATGCCGATTGACATACCTGGCGTCATGTGGTTCACCGTCGAGGATGGCTTGATCACCAAGCGCACAGATGTGTGGGATAGCGGGATTTTCGTGGCTCAAACAGCGACAACTGACTGAGCCCACACGGCGAACAATGGGTCGCCGAATCCGCCTGGGTTGCGCCGCTGCGTGGTCGGCTCCTCAAAACCGGCGGTCATGTCGAAGTAGGTCTCGACGATGCGGCAGCGCCCGCTGTCGTCGGTGCGTAGCCATCCAAGAATCGCTTTCGTCGGAAAACAGCGATTCGAGAACGTGCACACGAAGATGCCGCCCGGTCGCAGCACCCGGGCCGCCTCGGCAAACACGTCGAGTGGCCTTGTCAAATAGTCGACCGACACGCAGCAGGTCACCGCAGCGAACGTTTCGTCTTCAAAGGGCAGCGTCGGATCGACATTGAGGTCGCGTACCTGCTGTTCGTCGGCCATTTGATTGGCAGCGAGTTCGGCGGCGTTCATGCCAGTGACGACAAGCCGCTCAGGTTTCGTCGAGAAGTGTGAGATCCACGATGAGCAGATGTCGAGCACAGGGCCCGAGCTCGGGCCGGAGAGGTTGAGTTCGTCGTACAGGGCTCCGACGGCAGCGATCGCGCCATCGTCGATGTGGGTGACCAACCGATCAAAGGCGTAGAACACCCCGTCGTTGGTCTCGTCGGTCCGGGAGAAGAACCCCGGTGGAAACGCTGCGTCATGTCGTTCGTCCACGTCTCGACGATCTCACACGACGTCGGCGTGTGCTGGGTCGAGGTCACTCCACCTTGAATTTTTACGATTGAGAGCCCGAGAGCCCAGTTGCTCAGACTGTCGAAGCCGCCCACAACTCAGCATTTGCGTCAGACTTGTGTGGCGAAGTCGCTGCGCATCTCGACGGCCGCGGCAAGTTCGTTATTGGTTGGCTTGTCAGGAATGTCGATCACTGGTGGGTCAGGCAGGCGAGTCGCGTCGTCGCAGCCGGGAGCTGTCAACAGAGGTCCATTGGACCGAACCGTCGGAGTGTGCCCAACACCGATGAGACGTAGGAGATTGGCCAAGTAGGACGTTGCGCCAAGAAGGCTCTGACACACACCGGGCGGCGCCTGGACGTGGATGTCGTAGAACCCGTTGTCGATCTTGGTCTGTTTGAAGAGCTAATAGGCGCCCCTCTTCCCGATGCGAGGAACATCCTCATTCTTCCGCCCACGGCGTGTCATAATTCACAGCGTCAATAATCAACAAGAAAGAAAATCATGAACGAATCAACATGGATCGAGCTCGGCAATCAAAACTCAGAACGGATGTCGAGGTCTCAATTGACGTACTTCATCTCCATGAGCGCGCTCACCGCCACGATTGTCTTTAGTGGAAGTGGCTTCGCTCTCCTCCTCAGTGTCGCTGCAGTGGGAATTGCTCTCTATGGAATCCTGACCTTCGACGCGGCACAGCAAGCCAACATCCAGATGAGCCAATCAATGCCGGAAAGCGTTGCTTCAACTCCTGTCGGAGAAGCCATCGGCCAAGTGAATCAGTACCAGTTTTATCGTGCGACGAATGCTTTGTTTACCGCTGGTATCGCAGCGATTCAGATCATCGCTATTAACTGAACCGGCACGACTGCACCTCGGATCGTGCCGCCGTCGTAGTCGATCTCTCACCAATCAGGGCCGAACCGCGTCGGCGAAGACCCTAAGCGGCTGAGTTGGGTAGGCGACCGACACACAGCACGCCACCGCAGGACTCATTTCGTCGCCTCGAGCGAAGAACCTCCGGTGGAAAAGTGTGTCGTGTCGCTCCTCCAAGTCCTGACGATCGAGCGCCCGGGGCCCCGGGCTCGTTTTGCCAAGGTGGCCGACGGCGGGCGCTGCAGCTAGGACGGTTTCCACTACCGGCACGGGTTTTTGCCGAAGGGCCTCGTCGACTTCTTTTGGGAAGGATGAAGCCACAGCTGCTGACAGGTCGTTCGAGACGGAGCAGACGCGCAACCCTCACTAGTGTCGAGAGGTGAGCGCGATGCACCGACTCCGGGTGGGTGTGAATGAACGACGTTGAAAAGGAATGCCACGATGGCCGACACTGACATGAGTAGCGAGCAGAAGATCCAACCGCCGCCAGCGGACTTCCGGTCGCCCGAACAAGAGCAGGTCGAAAAGGGTGTCGGTGTTGCGCCGGCCGACGAACTTGGCATCGAAGACATCAACCCGCTCAATGCCAACCTGTTTGCTGAAGATCGCTACCACCGCTACTTCGAGCGCCTTCGCAACGAAGACCCGATTCACTTCAACGAGATCGAGACCGCTGGCCGGTACTGGTCGGTCACTCAGGCCGATGACATTAAGGCCGTCGAAGGTGACTGGCAGACCTTTTCCTCGGCGAGTGGCATCACGTTGGGTGTTCCAACCGAAGCGCGCTCGGGTGCGGGGGCGCAAACGTCGTCATTCATCGCCATGGATCCGCCCATGCAGCGAGCGCAGCGCAAGACGGTCACCCCAGCGGTGCAGCCGAAGAACCTCCAGAACGTCGAGCCGCTGATCCGCGAGCGCACGATCGATGTCTTGGAGTCGCTTCCCGAAGGTGAGACCTTCGACTGGGTCGAGACCGTTTCTATTGAACTGACCACCCGCATGCTGGCCACGCTGTTCGACTTTCCGTTCGAAGATCGCCGCAAGCTGGCTCGATGGTCTGACATCGTCTTTGCCATCCCCGAGCCGGGCGGCGTCATCGAATCGCATCAGCAACGCCACGACGAACTGGTCGAATGCGTGCACTACTTCTCAGGTCTATGGGAACAGCGCCGAGAAGCACCGGGCAATGACCTCGTCTCGATGCTCGTACACGGCGAAGCCACCAAAGACATGTCTGCCACTGACCACTTGGGGAATCTGCTGCTCTTGATTG